>Ga0209164_1000132_pt1 | contig 239224 bp, 243 predicted proteins | sample MTBNYHSulfiMetaG_FD_187458 | JGI IMG/M metagenome (GOLD analysis project Ga0209164, IMG submission 187458) | Enrichment culture microbial communities from rom New York Harbor, USA that are MTBE-degrading - MTBE-NYH (New York Harbor Sulfidogenic)... | ecosystem: Environmental > Aquatic > Marine...
TCTTCTCCGGCAAACCCGCCGACATGAAGAAGGCCAACGTCATGGAGCCCCTGCGGGTGGGCGCCCAGGCCATCAAGTCCGCCACCGAAACCGCGGTGATGGTTCTGCGCATCGACGACGTGATTGCGGCCAAGGAAGGCGGCGGAGGCGGAGGCGGTGGAGAAGGCGGCATGCCCCCCGGTGGCATGGGTGGAATGGGCGGAATGGGCGGCATGCCCCCCATGTAAAACGGGCAGGATTTGCCCCCTCCCTCTTCCCCCCCCCCTTCTCCCCATCTTTTTTATACCCTCTTGCTTTTTGCATCCCATGCATCCGGTCAGGGACATCGAAGTGGGCGAGACACAGACCGCAGACCGGCTGGTGCGCCAGATGTACGAGGCAGGGGGCTTCACCGCCAAAAAGGTGGCGGAGGGGGTAGACCTGCTGGAGAGCATGGTGCGGGAGGACTACACCGTGGCCCTCTCCTTCCCCGCCTGCATCACCGCCACCGGCACCCGGGGAGTCATCCGGGAGATGGTGAAGCGCAACCTGGTGGACTGCATCATCACCACCTGCGGCACCCTGGACCACGACCTGGCCCGGGTGTGGCGGGACTACCATCACGGGTCCTTCGAGATGGACGACGTGGAGCTGCACCGGAGGGGAGTCAACCGGCTGGGCAACGTGCTGGTTCCCACCGACAGCTACGGCACCATCATCGAGGAAAAAATGCAGGACTGGCTGGCGGACATGGGGGCGGAGGGGGACACCTGGAGCAGCCGGCAGTTGTGCGCCCAGCTGGGGCGGCGCCTGGACGAGAGCAGCATTCTGTACTGGGCCTGGAAAAACCAGGTGCCGGTGTTCATCCCGGGAATCACCGACGGGGCGGTGGGCTCCCAGATCTGGCTGTACGCCCAGTCCCATCCCTTTCACCTGGACGTCCTGCAGGACGAGCAGGACCTGGCCGACCTGTTTTTCCGGGAGGAGGGCAACATGGGGGCCCTGATTGTGGGCGGCGGCATCGCCAAGCATCACCTTATATGGTGGAGTCAGTTCCGGGGAGGGCTGGACAGCGCTGTGTATGTGACCTCGGCGCCGGAATGGGACGGCTCCCTGTCCGGGGCCCGGCTCCGGGAGGGCATCTCCTGGGGCAAGCTCCGGGAAACGGCCCGGCAGGTGACCATCGAGGGCGATGCCACCGTGCTCCTGCCCCTGATGACTGCGGCTCTCCTGGAGAGGTTGAGCGTTCGATAACTGTTCCAAATGGTTTATAAAATACCACACGCTAACGGGCAGTAGATGAAAACGACCATGCGCCGGATGATTCCAGTCGGGGCACTGGGGGTGTCCGTGCTGCTGCTCACAGGAGCGGTGGCGGCCATCCCCCTCAACGACGGTGATGACCGATACTTTTACGTGGGAGAGTTCCGGCAGTATGAGGCCGGCGGCATCCAGGGAACCTATGCCCTCTCCGGCCTCCAGGGCTGCGGCATCAGCGTCTACACCGCCGACGGGTCCCATCTCCTGGACATCACCTACCGGGCCGAGCGCATCGACATCTCCCTGCAGGTGCTGGAGAATACCGTGCTCAACAAACTGCTGGAGAAGGAGCAGTGGCTGGAGCAGTATATGCGGGATATCGCCTTTCAGCGCCTGTCCTTCCAGCAGCCGGAGATTCGCTTCACCTACGGCAACTGCACCATCGAGATGCACGACAGCTCCATCACCTTTCTGAAAATCTATACCACCGGGCCCATCGTGTTCTCGGGCCTGTGCGACTACACCCTCAACCACTCCGCCGGCCACGTGGTGCAGGTAACCAAGGAAAACTTTTCGGGGGCCATCATGAGCAGTCAGCCCCTGTGCGTGCAGGACGGCACGGTCATCGCCCAGAAGGTGGCCATGTTCCGGGGAAGCACCGCCTCCTCGCTCCAGGAGCGACAGAAAACGGAGACTGTGGAGAGGGCCCTGGAGGCGGGCCTGCTGGGAGCGGAGATAACGGTGGTGCGGGCCGACGGCGGCTACCGCACCGATGCCATCTCCTATTTCAACAACGTCACCATCCGGAACGGAACGCTGAGCCCGAACCGGGCGGAGTTCACGGTAAGCGGCGACCACTATGCCACCGGCAAGACTGTCAAGATAAACATGGGCAAGGACGTCCTGTCCTCCCGCGACCTCCAGGTGCTGTTCGACGGGGAGCCCATCCCCATGGCCGACGACTTGGAGGACGTGCTCAACCCCGACGACGACGGTCTGCAGCCGGAATACGTGATGGTGAACGTCACGGCGGGGGACGGCGGAGAGTTCTTCCTGCTGGTGAGCATTCCCCACTTCAGCGAGCACACCATTACCGTGGAGTCCGTGCTCCGCAACCCGGTCTTTCTGGGACTGGCCGCGGTGGGCGCCCTGACCGTGGTGATGGTGGCCAGCTGGGCCCTGTTCCGGAAGCGGTAAAAAAGGTTAGCCCTCCTCGTCCTCCTCACTGCGGGGATGCAGCGAGGTCCAGGTGTCCACGAACCGGTCCACGGCGTCGTCCACAAAGGTTTCCTGGTAGGTAATAAGGTTGTTGACCACCTGCTCCTCGTCGGTGATGCGATAGGCGGTTTCCCGGCCCAGAGAGATGGGCTCCACCATGCCGGCGTCAATCATTTTTTTGAGATGAAAGGAAACCGTGGAGGGGGACTTGCCCACGGCCCGGGCCAGGTCCTTGTGAACAGCCTCCGGGTGGAGGAGGAGGTGCAGGGCGATGTCCCGGGGCGTCTTCTGGCGGAGGAGGGCGATAATCCGTTTGTCTTCGCGGCCCACCGTGCGGGTGGCAAAGTAGCGGGTGTAGCGACCGTCTTTGCGGGACACCACCAGGTCCCGCTTCTCCATGTAGTGCAGGTGATAGTCCAGGGTGCTCAGGGACATGTCCAGTTTGCGGGCCAACTCGCGCTCATGGAGCCCGGGATACCTCACAATGGTGGTGTAGATGTCCCGGCGGGTCTCCAGCGCCAGCGAGTCCTCTTTTATCATGCCCCATGTCTCCCCGGTTTCTATCGCTTGGCCACCGTAAGATACAGAAACACGATGATGAACAGGTCCAAGACGATCAGGCCGGTGCTCTGCTCCGCCCGCTCCGCCAGCAGCAGCGCCCCCTTCAGCACGAACACCGAGAAGGCGGCCACCAGAAACAGCATCTTCAGGCTCCGAAGGCGCAGGTAGGAGGTGAGAGACACCAGAAGCAGCAGCGTAGCCAGGCCGGCCATGACAATGGACGAAAATACCACGATTTCCTCTATAGTAACACCCTGGTGTGATTATCGGGGGGCGCTATAAAAATATTGTGCGTTGCCCGGGCGTTCGATGATTGTCTTATATCTTTCGATGTTTGTCGGAGAGCCTTTATAAGCAAGAAGAGCGCTATTGCTATTGGGGGATAGAAAGAGGGTTTCCCTCCTCTCTCTTTTGCAATCACCGCCTCTTCATCCCCCTTGCCTCCCTTTTTGTACCTGTGAAGAAAAATATGACAACCACGATACGACAATGTTTAAATAGACGGTGGAGTCCCCGGACCGCCCTTTTATAGGCCTCCCCCATGGTGATCCATGCCCCGGACCGGAACCGCGTCGCTGCCCCTGCACGGGGGCAGGGCGCCCCGCTGGCTGTTCGACCGCATGGTACGCCTGGCCGAGGCCATAGCCGATGTCATGACCTACGAATACGGGCGGCAGCGTTTCCTCCACCTGCTGGCCGATCCCTTCTGGTTCCAGGCCCTGTCCTGCGTGCTGGGATTCGACTGGCACTCTTCGGGCACCACCACGGTGACCTGCGGCGCCTTGAAGGAGGCGCTGGGCCCCCAGCACGGAATGTGCATGGCCGGGGGCAAGGGAGCCCGGTCCAGAGACACTCAGGAGGAACTTTTCACCCTGGGCAGCCGGTTCAACCTGCGCAGCGACGTCATCCAGGATGTGCAGTACGCCAGCCGGATGGCGGCCAAGGTGGACAACGCCGCCGTGCAGGACGGCTACGACCTGTACCATCACGTGGCCGTGGTCACCGAAGACGGGGACTGGGCGGTCATCCAGCAGGGGATGAACACCGACGCCGGCTACGCCCGCCGCTACCACTGGCTGTCCGACGGGCTGCAGGACTTCGTATGTGAGCCCCACCTCTCGGTCGTGGGAAAAAGGGGGCCCACCCTGAATTTGACCGCCCGGGAAAGCGGGGCGGCGCGCAGGGTGGCCGTGGACGTGGTCAACGACGGGCCGCGCCACCTGCTGCGGGACTGGGCCCGGCTCACCATCCCCCCCACCCAGACCACCCTGGAGGGGGAGCGGGGGCGGGGGCAGCCCCACCTCCACATGCCCCGCATCATCAACTGGAACCTGCTCCAGGGAATCTACAACTTCCAGCCCCGCACCTACGAGGAACTGCTGTCTTTTCCGGGGGTGGGGCCGGCCACGGTGCGGGCCCTGGCCTATATCTCCGAGCTCCTGCACGGCGCCCCCTCCTCCTGGAAGGACCCCACCAAGTTTTCCTTCGCCGTGGGGGGCAAGGACGGCGTCCCCTACCCGGTAAACCGGCGGGCCATGGACGAGGCCACCGAGCTCATCAAGCAGGGAATCCAGGAGGCAAGGGTGGGGCAGCGGGACCGGCTGCGGGCCATCAAGCGCCTGAAGAGGCTGGTGCCCGCCTAGGTGGCACAAAAAATATTTTTAGGAGCACGGCATTCAGACCCATGCATCAGCCGGGTTTTGTAACGATTTTTGCGGGCATCATGCTGACCGCCGGCCTCAGCGGCTGTCTGGGCGGCGGGGGCAGCAATGCGGTGGCGGTCATGGAGACCACCATGGGAACCATCAGGGTGGAACTCTACGAGGACAAGATGCCCAACACCACGGCCAACTTCATCAAACTGACCGAGGACGGCTTCTACGACGGCCTCATCTTTCACCGGATAAAGGAAAACTTTATGATACAGGGCGGAGGATTCTATCCCAATGGCACCCAGAAGCAAAGCCCCTACGGGCCCATTGATCTGGAGACCCATCCCGACGTGCAGCACGTGGACGGAGCCATCTCCATGGCTCGCACCTCCGACCCCCACAGCGCCACCAGCCAGTTTTTCATCTGCGACGGCGCCCAGCACTTCCTGGACGGCGAGTATGCCGCCTTCGGCAGGGTGATTGAGGGCATGGAGGTGGTCCGGGCCATAGCCGGCGCCCAGCACGACGGCAGCCTGGAACCCAGCCCCGGCGGAGGCCAGCCGGTTGAGGACATCGTCATCACCGGCATCACCATCGAGTAGCAACTCTGCCCCGGACCATAAATATTTGTAGGGGATATCGCTATTCTTCCATGCAACGGAACGCCTTGATGTTGGTCGTATCTGTCATGCTGACCACCGCCGGCCTCAGCGGCTGTCTGGGCGGCGGGGGCGACGGGGAGGCCCTCACCATCGTCGACGACTACCCAGTCATCGGCAAAAACGCCGGGTGGCAGCAGTTCGACGTGCTGGCCAACGACCTGCTGCAGGGAGCGGAGGTGACCATCACCGCCATCACCACCCCCTCCCACGGCTCCGCCCGCATCAACGGCAGCAAAATTGACTACATGCCCTCCACCGATTTCACCGGTGTGGACTCCTTCGTATACCGGGTGGAAACCAGGGATGGGGACTTCTACAGCGGCGAGGTGGCCGTGGTGGTGGCCGACCAGAACCCCATCGCCCTCATTGACACCTCCCAGGGGATGATAGTGGCGGAGCTATACCAGGACAAGATGCCCCGGACCACCAACAATTTCATCCAGCTGGCCGTGCACGACTTCTACGACGGGCTGCTCTTCCACCGGGTGGTGCCTGGCTTCGTGATACAGGGCGGAGGATTCTACCCCAACGCCACCTACAAGGAGAGCCCCTACGGAACCATCGCCTTCGAAAGCCATCCCCACGTGACCCACGTGGATGGAGTTCTCTCCATGGCCCGGGGAACCAGCAAGGACAGCGCCACCAGCCAGTTTTTCATCTGCAATGGCCCCCAGCCCCAGCTGAACGGAGAGTATGCGGCCTTCGGCAGGGTGATTAAGGGCATGGACGTGGTGCACAGCATCGCCCAGGTGAAAACCACCACCCGGTCCGGCATGGAAAACTGGCCGGTAACCCCCCAGGTCATCACCAGCATCACCATCAGAAACAGGTAGACCCCGGCCGTGTGGCCCTGCCCCCCAGGGTGAAAAATTTCTTATACTGTCCGCGTATAAATGAACATGGCACTGGGAAAAATACTGGTAGCAGCGGCGCTTGTGGTCCTGTTTTTGCCCGTTGCGCAGGCCTGCTTCGTCTCATCGAGCCTGGATTTGCAGATTGAGGAGCCCCCCATGATTTCCCCCGACGACACGGAGACCCTCACCGCCAACCTCACCCTCTCCTGGGGTTTCGGGGCCTTTCTGCCCCTGCCGGTGACCATCTACGTGGAGGTGATGGGGGCCCCCGACTGGCTGTACGTGTCGCCGGTGAGTTCCTTTACCCTCACCCCGCAGGGATGGACCGGAGGCTCGGAATCCCGTACCTTCTCCGTCAAGATGTCCGCCAGCGAGGAAACCAGCGCTTTCATCTACCAGGACCTGACCATCCGGGCCTACACCAACGGCAGTTTTCTGGTGCGCGGCTCCGAGGACGCCCAGAGCTTCCGGGTGGCACAGGACTTCGTCCATCGGGACCTGGCCCCCCAGGTTTCAGCCAGCGCCCTCACCCTGTACACCGGCGAGAGCCAGCGGGTGTACCTGAACATGACCAACCGGTGCAATGCCGACCTGGCGGTCACCGTCAAAGCCCTGAATTTCTCCAGCGACTGGACCGTCCGGCTGGACCGCACCGAGATGGTGATTCCCTCCTCCTTCACCGGAAACCCGGATGTGTCCCTGCCCCTGGTGTTTAAGGCGGAGGGAGAAAGCGAGGAAAACGGGTGGCTGGAAATCACCTACCACCCCGCCAAGGACTCCTCCTGGGGACCGGAGACGGTCACCGTGCCCATCTACGCCAAGAGCAGGGACCGGGGCATGGCCGGAGGCACCATCGCCGCCATCATCGTGCTCATTCTGCTGGCAGTGGTCATCGTGGCCCTGGTGTGGCGCAAGTACCAGCGCACTTAAGGTTTTTAAGCACTTGCCGTTTTGACCACCATGCTGTCATCCCTCATTCGCCAGCACGAACAGTATCGCACCTCGGGGCTCAACCTCATTGCCTCCGAGAACCGGCTGTCGGCACCTGCCGCCAGCGCTCTGTCCTCCGACCTGGCCGGCCGGTATACCGGGGAGTGGTACGGGGGGACGCGCCATGCGGCGGACATCGTGGCGGAAACCGAGCGGCTGGCCAAACAGGTGTTCGGGGCCCGGTATGCCCTGGTCACCCCGCTGTCCGGCAACCTGTGCGACCTGGCCGCCCTTTTCTCCTTCACCGAGCACGGAGAGACGGTGGCCGCAGTGCCCAAAGAGGCCGGGGGATACCCCCTGGGCTACCACAAGTTCGGGCGCCGGCTGGCAGCCCTGCCCACCCATGCCTACCGCATCCGGACCGAGGAAGCGGGGGACCTCCTCCGCCGGGAGCGCCCCCCTCTGACCCTGCTGGGGGCCTCCACCATCCTGTTTCCCCATCCGGTGAAAGAACTGGCCCGGGAAGCCACGGACTGCGGCACCCTGGCCTACGATGCCTCGCACGTGCTGGGCCTGATTGCCGGGGGACAGTTCCAGCATCCGCTGGCCGAGGGGGCAGATGTCCTGCTGGGCTCCACCCACAAAACCCTGCCCGGCCCCCAGGGAGGTCTGGTGGTTACCGACTCGGCGGAGAAAGCGGAGGCCCTGGGCCACATGCTGTGTTTTGATTTCGAGGGGGGCATCGGCCTGGTGGACAACCCCCACGTGAACCGCATCGCCGCCCTGGGAGTGGTTCTGGAAGAGATGCTGGAGCACGGCCCTGCATATGCCCGGCAGGTCATCAAAAACGCCCGGGCGCTGGCCGGCGCCCTCCACCAGTTGGGCCTGCCGGTGGCCCTCGCCGAGGAGGGATTCACCCGCTCACACCAGATAGTGCTGGACCTGCCCCGCCGGGAGGCCCCGGAGCTGTGCCGCACCCTGGAGGAGCAGCACATCTTCGTGGACATCTCCGGGCGCCTGGGGGTGGCGGAGGTCACCCACGTGGGAATGCGAGAGGAGGAAATGGAGACCATAGCCCACCTGGTGGCCGATGCCGCCCGGGGACAGGAGGTGGCCGGACAGGTGCAGTCGCTGGCCCGGCGGTTTTACGGAGGCGATCCATGCTGACGGAGAGGGAGCAAACCCGCTACCGGCGGCAGCTGGCCATGGACGTCCTGGGGCCCCGGGGCCAGGAGGAATTGAAAAAAAGCAGCCTGGCCATGGTGGGGGCGGGGGGCCTGGGCTCGGCCGTCGGCCTGTACTGCGCCGCCGCCGGGGTGGGACGGCTGGTGGTCATCGATGCCGACCGGATGGAGCTGTCCAATCTGAACCGGCAGGTTCTGTACGGAGAGGAGGACCTCGGGCAGGAGAAGGCCCTGCGGGCGCAGCGTCGCCTCGCCGCCCTCAACCGGGACATCGAGGTGGAGGGGGTGGTGGCAGAGGTCACCGCCGACAACGCTGCCTCTCTGCTGCAGGATGTGGACGTGGTGGTGGACTGCCTGGACAACTTTGCCGGCCGCTACGTGCTCAACCAGGCCTGTCTGGCCCTGAATGTTCCCCTGGTGCACGGGGCCTGCACCGAGATGCAGGGACAGGTGATGACCATCATCCCCCACCAGACAGCCTGCCTGCGCTGCGTGTTCCCCCGGCCGCCGCCCTCCCGGCCCTCTCCCATACTGGGCTGCGTGGCGGGAACCGTGGGCACCCTGCAGGCCACCCAGGCCATAAAGCTGCTGGCCGGAATCCAGCCGGGGCTGGCGGGGAAACTGCTGGTCTACGACGGACACTACCTGACCTGGGACCTGATAGAGGTGGAGAAAAACGACCGGTGCCCCCAGTGCGGAGGGACGGCATGAAGATAACGGTGAAGTTTTTTGCCGCCCACCGCAAGGCGGCGGGACGCAGCCAGGTAGACCTGGAGATGCCCCCGTCGTCCACCGTGCAGGACCTGCTGGATGCCCTGGTGGAGCGCTACCCCCATCTGGAGGACCGGCTTCCCTTCACCACGGTGTCAGTGAACCACCGTCAGGCGCATCCGGACCGGGATCTGCGAGAGGAAGACCAGGTGTCCCTGTTTCCGCCCATCGGCGGGGGATGAACCGGCATCCGGCCGCAGGCCGGCCTACTCGGGATTCCAGCCAGCCGCCCTGTCCACCGCCGCCCGCTGCACGTCCGCCGTCAGGGTGCCACCGACGGCGTCGATGTCTACGGTCAGGGGTCCAAATCGCTCCACCTCCAGCACCCACAGGGCCTCCGGCTCCCCCAGCTCCTCCCGCCAGTACACGTGGGCCACCCGGCGCACGGCCCGGGCCGCCAGGACCGCCGCCCCGCCGGTATAGACGGCGTAGAGGCAGCCGTGTCTCTGGCAGGCGGCAGCGGTGGCCGCCCCCATGCCCCCCTTGCCCACAATCATCCGCACCCCTAGGGCCGAGATGAGCTCCGGGGTGGCATCCTCCATGCGGCTGCTGGTGGTGGGGCCGGCGGCCACCACCCGCCATTCCCCGTCCCCGCGCACCAGGGGGCCGCAGTGGTAGACTGCCACCCGGGAGAGGTCCAGGGGCAGAGGCTGGCCGGCCCGGTGGAGAGCCAGCGCCTTTCGGTGAGCCGCGTCCCGCAGCGTGGCCAGGGTTCCCGTGAGATACACCCGGTCCCCGGCTCGCAGGGAGCGCACCGCCTCCTCCGAGAGAGGGGTGGTGATCATCCGCTCCATGTCATCTCCCCCCGGGGGGATATGGTCACATCGGCCCGCCGGTGGGCCCAGCACTGGACTACGATGGCCACGGGCAGGGAGGCCGGATGGCGGTGGGCGATGTCCACGTGCACGTCCAGCACCGTGGTCCGTCCCCCCAGGCCCATGGGCCCGATACCGGTGGCATTGATGGCCTCCACCAGCGCCTCCTCCATCCGGGCCACCTCCGGCAGGGGGCTGCGCTCCCCCACCGGGCGGAGGAGGGAGCGCTTGGCCAGGTGGAGGGCGAGGTCGGCTCCGCCTCCCAGCCCCACCCCCACCACGGTGGGAGGGCAGGGTTTTCCCCCGGCCCGGGCCATCCAGTCCACGATGAACCTCTGGGCCCCGGGCAGCCCCTCGCTGGGCCTGAGCATGGCCAGGGTGGACATGTTTTCCGAGCCACCCCCCTTGGGCAGGGCGGTGATTCGGCACCGGTCGCCCTCCACCACCTCCCAGTAAATGACGGGCACGTGCCGTCCCACGTTGTCTCCCGAATTGACGCCGCTTAGCGGATCCACGGCGTTGGGGCGGAGGGGGACGGCGGCGGTGGCCCGCCTCACCCCCTCCCGGATGGCCGGGCGGATCAGGGACAGCCAGGGGAATTCTGCCCCCGCGGTGACAAAAAAGGTGGGGGTGCCCGTGTCCTGGCACAGGGGGGCTCCGGTGTGGGCGGCCGCCTGGGCATTGTCCAGCATGGCCTGCAGCTGGGTGCGCGCCGGCTCCTCCTCCCGGGCCACCGCCTGCCGCAGGGCGGCCAGGACGTCTCCGGGGAGGGTGGTGACGGCCCGGCGCATGAGCTTGGCGACGGCGGCAGCCATCTCTTCCGGGGTCATGCTTCCAAAAACGGCGGCAGTCATTTAAAGGTATTGAGGAGAAGGGGAGGATAGGCAAGAAAAAGAGCATCTAGGAGGGGATGGGATGCACTCTAACAACTACCAGCCTATCCTTCCCAAATAACGTATAGTTATTCTTTATATATTTAACTTTCGGATTTTTTTGGCCCTCAGGCCTCAAACACCAGCTGGGGGGACTTCTCCAGGGTCACCGTGGGCATCTGCGCCCGGTAGGAGCTGCGTATGGCGGCGTCGTAGTCCGCCGTATCCATGTCGGCCAGCTTCTTCCTGCCGGCCTGGCGCCCCATCTCCAGGCTCATGTTGATTTTCATGACCTCGCCCCGGGCGATGCGGTTGACCAGCAGGTTCCAGAAAAAGCCGGCTCCGTAGGGGAGACCCTCCAGCAGCATCATGGTCCCCTCCACCGGGTAGTTCCACATGCCCGTGGGGTCGTCGCCCAGCTTGGCCAGGGGCACGCCCATGGCCGCCTCGTATTCCGGGGTGAATGTGGGATCGGCCACCACCCACTGGCCGCCGATGCAGACCTCGGCGGTGCCGTGCAGCATGAAGGCCCCGAAGGCGTCATACCAGTCCTTGAGCACCGAGGACACCCCCACCATGGAGTCATACATGGATTCCACCAGGGCCAGACTGTACAGGCGGTAGCGGGCGGGCAGGCCGGCCGCCCGGCACAGGGCCGCGAACAGCGACAGCTGATGCAGACAGGTGCCGGAGCCCCGCCTGAGGGTGGCCACCGCCCCGTCCAGCCCCACGAACTCCAGCTTGATGTTGTTTTTGACAAAAGAAAATACCGCCTCCGCGTACTCCCGGTCCGGAAGCCGGAAGGCCCCCAGCTCGTGGGCCAGGGCCACGATTTCCGGGGCATCCGCCTCGCAGAAGTGCGTGGGCCGGAGATACCGGCGGTCGGCCAGGCCGTGGGATAAGCCATCCCGGGGGGGAGGAAGCGTGTAGGAAACAGGAGGCCGCTCCACCTGGTTCAGGTACTTCCGGGCCGCCCGGTTGGCCTTCATCAGCACGATGGGGTGCTTGACCAGGGCCTTGGCCAGGGCGGGTACGGTACGCAACACGATGACCAGCATCTTCCAGGGCATAATGTAGCCCTTCTCCCTGATGCGCCTCCAGGTTCCGGCCATTATTCACTCACCTCGCTCAAGTCACTGAGCAGCATGCGCCGCATTTCCTCGGCGCAGCCCCGTATCTCCTCGCCGCCCATCCGGGTTACCTCGGGCGCCAGCACCGGCCCCTCCCGCTGGCAGACCGGGCAGCGCTCCAGCAGTTTCACCTGGTCGCCGGTGAATATGAATCCGGGGTAGCTCCGGGCCAGGGGGTCCAGGAAGGCGAACTTGCCCGATTCACCGTAGGCCACGGGCTGGTTGTTTTCGTCCAGAACCAGGGGATGGAAGTAGTTGTGAGGAATGTGAAGATAGTGGCCCTCCGGGCACTGGGTCATGAACCCGTTACTCTCCACCATGGAGTAAAGGTCCAGGCACTGGTAGTGGGGGATGCCCAGGTATTTTTCCACCTTTTCCCTGAAGACCTCCATGGGCATCCGCTTGCTTTCGTGCACCTTCCATCCGCCGCCGGTGAGCACCGCTCCCCGCTCGCCGAAGTCGAAGGACAGGCCCTCCTGGCGCATTTTTTCCATGGCCAGGTTGAGGATGAAGGGCGCCCCGAAGAATCCTATGTTCTGGTCGGTTTTTTCCAGCCCCTCCAGCCAGGTGATGATATCGTCCACCATGTTTTGGTTGCGCCGGTCGGCGGTGAGGCGGGCCACTCCGCTCATCACCCGCTCTTTCAGGCCCTGCGGCCGGCCCATGGAGATGCGGATGAGGTCGGTGGTGACCTCCCGGTCGATGGCCACCTGGACGTTTTTGACGGCGGCATCCATGAGCACGGAGGTGACCTTGCCCACGTAGAGGTTGGTCTTGTGGGGATGGGGAAAGAGCAGGTAGGCATGGGAGTCGTACTGCCACCAGTCAGCCAGCATTTCGATGGCCGACCGGGCGATGGCATATTCGGCGTTGGAGTAGGTGCGCCGGTCCCGGGGAATGAAGGTGAACTGGCCGGTGGTGCCGCTGCTGTAGGCCACGGTGATGCCGGCCCGCCCGTAGCTCTCGATGACCTGGTCGAAGGAGGGCTCCCTCTGGGAAATGGTTATCTGGGGCAGATCCCCGGTGATGATGTTGGCCAGCCATACGGCGAATTCCTTGCCCTGGGGATAGTTTTTGAAGAACCGGTGGGAGAGCAGGGGGATGCGGCTCAGGTCCTGCATATCCTTTATGTGGTCGGGGCCTATGTTGCGCTCCCGGCAGAAGTCGTGATAAAACTTGTTGTTCTCGTAGTGGTGGCGGAAGGCCTCCCGGATGGCCTTCAGGCGGTAACGGGCTGCTTCCTCGGAGATGGTGGTGTAGACGCCGGGCGGGGTATACAGGGCCTCCTCCGCCGGAGTGTAGTCATTCGCAGGGGGCATGTACATGGCCAGTCGTCGGTTCAATTCGTCAACCAGGGTGGTATCTACGGTTTCCATGGATTTCACCGGTAAACTGTAAGGGTTATGTGTTGCGATTAAAAACGTTTTTTTCAAGCCAAGTTTAAGTCAATTAAATTTTTTTTTAACACCGGCTGCGGGCCCCCTGATGGCCAAAAACAACTTTTATATAAGACATCGCCATTCCGATGTCACGAAGATTCATATGGCAGATAAAGACATCGTGAAAGCGGTTACCACGGCACTGGACGAGGAACACAACCCTCAGCGGAACTTCCTCCAGTCCATAGACCTCAATATCAACCTGAAAGACGTGGACATGAACGAGCCCTCCAACCGTATTGACGAGGAGGTGCACCTGCCCCACGGGAGGGGAGAGCCGGCCAAGGTGGGCGTGTTTGCCACCGGCGAAATGGCCCTGCACGCCAAGGATGCGGCGGACGCCGTGTTTCAGCCGGACCAGATCGAGGAGATTGCCGGTGACACCAAGCGGGCCAAAAACCTGGCCGAGGATTTCGACTTCTTCACCGCCGAGGCGCCCCTGATGCCCACCATCGGCAAGACCCTGGGCCGCTTCTTCGGCCCCCGGGGCAAGATGCCCCGCCCCCTGCCCCCCACCGCAGATATTGCAGCCGAGGTGCAGAAGTTACGGGAGACCGTCCGGCTGCGCTCCCGCAGCAAGACCACCTTCCACTGCCTGGTGGGCAAGGAGGGCATGGAGCCGGAGGCCCTGGCCGACAACATCCAGGCCGTTCTGAAGGTTCTGGAGGAAAAGCTGGAGCGGGGCCGCATGAACATCAAGTCAGTGTACGTGAAAACAACCATGGGCACACCGGTGAGGGCGATATAATGCCGGCCCAGGCCAAGATTGAGGAGGTGCAGAAGCTCAAAGAGCTCATCAGCTCCTATCCGGTCATCGGCATCGTCAGCATCCACGGCATTCCCGCCTCCCAGATGCACGCCATGCGGAAAATGCTGCGGGACCACGCGGTGGTGCGGGTGTCCAAGAACCGGCTCATCAAGCATGCGCTGTCCGACCAGAACGGCATGTCCAAGCTGGCCGATTACCTGGAAGGAGAAAGCGCCATTCTGGCCACCGATGTCAACCCCTTTAAGATTTATCGAGAGTTAGAGAAGGCCAAGATGCGGGTGCCCGCCAAGGGCGGCGAAATCGCTCCCCAGGACATCGTGGTGGAGAAGGGCAAGACGGCCTTCAAGCCCGGTCCCATCGTGGGCGAACTGCAGCAGGTGGGGATTCCGGCGGCCATCCGGGAGGGAGGAATTGTCATCGACAGGACGGTGACCGTGGTGAAGGAGGGTCAGGTGATTCCGCCGGAGAAGGCCCAGATGCTTACCCGCCTGGAGATTTATCCCCTGGAGGTGGGTCTGGACGTGCAGGCCGTTTACGAGGACGGGTCCATCTACACCGCCGACGTCCTGGACGTGGACTTGGAGGACATCATCAACGACTTCCGCACCGCTGCCTCCAGAGCGCTGGCCCTGGCCGTGGAGGTTGGCTACCCGACCGAGGAGACCGTGCCTCTGCTTCTGCAGAAGGCCCATCGCCATTCCCTGGCCCTGGCCCTGGAGGCGGGCGTGGTGATCCCGGAGACCGTCAAGGAGTTCATCGCCCGGGCCCATAGGCAGGCGTCGACATTGGCAAAAGAGTTAAAAACCGAAGGCGAATGAGGAAAAAAAGGTGACACAAATGGAATATGTATATGGAGCTATGCTTCTCCACTCTGCCGGAAAGGAAATATCTGAAGACAATCTGAAGAAAGTGCTGGATGCGGCGGGCATCGACGTCGATGACGCACGGGTGAAGGTCCTGACCTCCTCCCTGGCAGACGTCAGCATCGACGAGGTTATCGCCCAGGCATCCATGGCCCCCGCGGCGGCACCGGCGGCACCAGCAGCCGCTGCAGCCAAGGAAGAGGAAAAGGAAGAAGAGGCAGAGGAAAAGGAAGAAGAAGTCAGCGAAGAAGAAGTGGAAGAAGGACTGGGCGCCCTGTTCGGCTAGAGCTGTCCGCCCGGCTTTTTTCTCCCGGCGCCGCTGGTTAGCGCTGGCCCTTTATCCTTTTTTTCAGATATTCTTTGATTTTGTCCCGGTCCGTGGTGTCAAAGCCGAAGTACTCGTAAAAATAGGTGGTGACCTCCAGCATCTTGGTGCGTCCGTGGTCCCGGACCCGGAGAAAGCCCAGCTCGCCGAGCTCCTTCACGTGGTCGTAGATTTTGCCGCCCACCATGTCCTTCATGTCAGCCTGGGTGACCGGCTGGTAGTAGGCGATCAGAGACAGGGTCTTCAGCAGGTGCAGGGGCACCTCCATGCCGGAGAGCTTTTTGCCGTAGTCGGCGTAGGCGCTGCGGAGCTGCATAACGTATTTGTCCCCCGCCCTGGCCACCTCCATGGCCGTCTGGTCTGCCCCTCCCCGTTGGGCGTAATCCTCCATGAGGGCGGCTAGGGCCCGCTCCACCTTCCTGCGGGTGAGGGGCACCGCCTCCACAATCTCCTCGATGGCCAGTGGTCGCCCGGCGGAAAACAGGGCCGCCTCCACGATGCGCTCCTCAGGTGCCGTCATGGTGTCTGTTTTTCACGTAGATGGTTCCATAGGGAAAGTTTTCCTGCCACAGGACGATTTTGTGCTCCCGGGCCAGGAAGAGCAATGACGAGAGGACCATCACCATCTCCTGCCGGTCCCGCTGGCTGCACAGCTCCTGCAGGGGGATGGCCCGGCCGTTGAGCTTGCTGAGCTTGGCCAGCACCTGGCGGATTTCTTCCTCCACGTCCTCCTGGTGGGCGTTGTCCCCCACGTCCCGCTCCACCTGGGCGGCCAGCCGCTCCTGCTCCCGGGTCCGCCGCCTCTGCCGTTTCTCCCGCTGCTCCAGGTCGTCCCTAACCTCCTCGAAGGCGTTGATGAGCTCCACCAGGGTGACCTTGCGCTCCCCCTGCCGTCGCACCTTTTCCTCGATGGGGGGGCCCTGCTCGATGACCGTGCGGGTGAAGAGGTACTCATCGTCCTCCATGTACCAGTCGGGTATCTCGTCCCAGAGGGGCTGGGGCTCCTGCTCTTTGCGCTCCAGCACGGTGACCATGTGGTCGGACTGCAGGCGGAGAACCTTCCAAGCCATGAGGACGATGCGCCCGGCGGTGATCAGGTCGATGGCCCCCGTCTGCCTTATTTTTTTCAGGTACTGCCGGGAAAAGGACACCAGGTCGATGTCCCAGGGGTCCAGCTGCTCGTCCATCACCAGCTCGAAGGTAGCCGCGATGGCCCGGTCGAACATATCCCGAGCGTAGAGGGTAGCACTGCTGCCATCGGCCATCTCGATGTACTTCTGGATGTGCTCCCGCTTCACCACGTCGTCCCGGTGCATGAGGATGTGGTTGATGATGTCCTGCTTCATTTTACCTCCACTATCTGCTCCACCTGCTCCATGTTCACGTTGCCAATCATGGTGGACACGTCCCCGTCCTGCATGGTCACCCCGTAGATGTGGTCGGCCTTGTTCAGGGTGATGCGCCGCAGAGAAATCATAATGAACTGGGTCCTGCGGGACTGCTGACTGACCATGGTGGCCACCCGCTCCGCATTTTTTCCGTCCAGAAACATATCCACCTCGTCCAGTATATAGAAGGGAGAGGGGTCGTAGGCCTGCAGGGCGAAGATGAAGGCCAGGGAGGCCATGCTCTTTTCCCCGCCGGACAGGGCGTTGAGACGCAGGGCGCGCTTGCCCTTGGGGCGAGCCTTGATGATCAGACCCCCGTCGAAGGGCTGCTCCGGATTTTCCAGTATCAACTGGGCGTCGCCGCCCTCCATGAGGTGGGTGTAGATGCGCTCGAAGTGCTGCTTGACCTCCTCGAAGACCACCATGAAGGCGTCCGTCTTCTTCTTCTTGATTTCTTCCACCAGGTGGATGAGGTTTTTGCGCTGCTCCTTCAGGCGGTCTATGTCCTGGTCAAACTCCTTCCGGCGCTCGTCCTGCCGCTCGTACTCCTCCAGGGCCCGCATGTTCACCGGCTGCAGGCCCTCCATTTTTTGCTCGATGCTCTTGATGTCCGCCTTCAGGTCGTCCACCGGGGGCAGCTTCTGGTCCTTGAACTCCAGGCCCTCGGTCTCCATGAGCAGCTCGGCCAGGGTCTGCTCCAGGGTGGGAAGGCGGGACTGGGCCCGGGAGACGAGGTCCAGATGGGTCTCCATCTTGGTGGCCAGGGTGTCGATTTTGTTTTCGATGTCCACGCTCTCCCTGTACAGCTCGTCGCGCTCCTTGGTCAGGCCCTTCATCTTGCCCAGCATCTTCTTTTCCACCTCCATAAGGGCCTCCATCTGGTCCCTGTGCTGGGCGTGTACCTCCTGCAACTCCCTGATTTCCCGCTGGTGGTCCTCCTGCTGCCGCTCGATGGCGGCCAGGCCGGCCTCTATGTCCTGCTGGCGCTCGGCCACCATGTCCATTTCCTTGCCGGCGGTCTGTATCTGGGAGGACAAGTCTCGTTTCTGCTCCTTGAGTGCCTGAATCTCCTCCCTGAGGCGGTCCATGCGGTCCATGACCTCTTTTTTGCTGATTTTTTTCAGGCCTTGCTCGGTGGCATGGCGCCCCTTTTCCAGTTTCTGCATGAGCGCATTTTTTTCCTGCATGGCCTTCTCCACCTCCGCCAGCTCCTGCTCCACCTGGTCCCTCTCCGCCGCCTTTTTGGCCAGCTCCTGGGTGATGACCTCCAGCTTGCCCATGAATTCCTTCCTGCGGAGCTCCAGGCGCTCCACCCGGTCGTCCTCCTCCCGGGCGCACTCCCGCAGCTCCTTTTCCACCGCCGCCAGCCGCTCCCTGACCTCCAGCAGCTTTTCCGACAGAACCTCCTGCTGGTGGCTTACCTCCCGCAGCTTCTGCCCGATTTCCCCCACCTTACGGCGGTCCACGTCCCCAAAGGAGGACAGCCGGGGGGCGCTGCCCCCCACCATGGCCCCCGTGGACTCGATGATGTCCCCGCCCAAAGTGACCAGCCGCACGCCCCCCATGACCGCCCGGGCCGACTGCAGGTTTTCCATGACGATGGTATCCCGGAACACGTACCAGAAAGCCGGCTGATAGGCAGAGTCGAAATGGACCAGGTCGATGGCGAAGCCCACCGCCCCCTTTTCCTTGACCGTCATCAGGGCCTTGCCCCGGGGCTTGCCCCCCACCATCTTGTTGAGAGGCAGAAAGGTGGTCCGCCCGTAGTCGTTCTTTTTGAGAAAACTGATGCATGCCGCCGCCACCTCGTCGTCGTCCACCACGATGGCCTCCGCCCGGCTGCCGGCGGCCACCCCCAGGGCCATGCGGTGGTCCTCGTCCACCTGTCCCAGCTCGGAGATGCTGCCGTGGATGCCCTTGATGGCCCCCTCGTCGCGGGCCTTGAGAATCTCCCGGGTGGCCCGGGTGTAACTGGCCGCATCCTCCTTGGCCCGCAGCCGGGCCAGCTCCCGCTGGTACTGCATGACCTCCCGGTCCATCTTCTGCAGGGCCTCCGCTATCTCCGCCTCCTCCTTTTTGCGGTCGAAGAGCTCCTGCTCCAGCCGCTTTTTGTCGTGGCGCTGCTGCTTGGCCTGCTTGCCGATTTCCTGGATTTGCCACTTCACGTCCTTGAGCTCGAACTCGTAGGTGCCCCGGTTTTCCTCCAGCTCGGAGATGGCCAGGGCCAGGGCGTCTATCTGCTGCAGCAGCCGATCCTTTTTCAGCTCCAGCTCGTGCAGGGCGGTCCGCTCCTCCTCATACTGCTTCTTGATTTTGGCCAACTCCCGGGTGATGTCCATGGCCCGCTGGTCGGAATGGCTGACCGTTTCCTTGACCTCCTCCAGCTCCCGCTGCTTCTCCTCCAGTTGGCCGATGAGGCGCTCCACCTCTTTTTCCAGTCCGGCGATTTTTTTCCCGTAGGATGCCAGCTCCCTAGCCAGCCGGTCCCGCTGACCGGTCAGCTCCTTGCGCTGGTCCTTGCCCTCCACCAGCTCCCGGGTATAGTAGTTGATTTTTTCCTTGGCCTTGATGCTCTCCTCCCGGGCATGGTCGATTTTTTCCTTGAGCTCCTCCACCTCCTCCCCGCCCAGTTCGGCGATTTTTTCCTCCAGGGCCTGCAGGTCCAGCTGCTTCTGGCGGTAGGTGTCGCGCAGCCGCTTGGTCTCCTGCTCCAGGTCCTGGCGCTCCTGCTGATATTTCTGAATCTGCTTCTGAATTTCGGCGATTTCCTTTTCCACCTCCCGGCGCTTTTTGTAGGACAGCATGGCCCGGGCGGTCTGGAGGCGGTCCCGGAGCTCCTTGTACTGGATGGCCCCGTCCCGCTCCTTTTTCAGTTTGCCCAGCTGGGACTTTATTTCGTTGAGAATGATGACCATGTACTCAAGGTTTTTCTCCACCTCCTCCCGCTCCCTCTCCGACTTCTCGATGTCCCGGTCGAAGTCGGAAATCCCGGCGATGTCGTCCAGTATGCGGCGACGGGGCACGTCCCCCATCTCCACGATGGCGGTCACGTCTCCCTGCTGCACGATGCTGTTGGCGGACACGTTGTTGGAGGACAGGAAGTGCACAAAGTCGGAGAGAGACGAGGACCTGCCGTTGATGTAAAAATAGCTGTAGTAGTTGTCGGGGTTGTCGGGGAGGGGCGCCCGCTTTATGCGGCGGGTGAGCACCACTTCCTGGCCATCGTTTTCGAACACCAGGGAAACCTTGCAGTGGTCGACGCTCTTTTTTCCGTTGTAGATGAGGTCGGTGAGGCGCCCGGCCCGGATGATTTTGGGGCTCCGGGGCCCCAGGACGAACAAAATGGCGTCGGAGATGTTGGACTTTCCCGCGCCGTTGGGACCGGTGATGGCGGTAAAACCGGGAAGGAAGGGCACAGTAATCTTTTTGCCGAAAGACTTAAAGTTCTCTAACTGGACTTCATTGAGGTACATTCGTCCCATCCCGACGGCAAGATTAATGGGCTGGACCTATATATAATTGTTGATATGCGTTGGAGAAAAAGTGGACGTATAAGCAGGAAAGCGCTGCCCGATAACCACGCCCGCTTATCTTGTAGATCGTGGTTTAGCGTTAACTACCCCGGGCTGAAGCCCGAGGCGTACCATCCTGATTGGCTGGGAAATCGGTGAATGTGGTCTGGCCCGTTGACACGGTGACCTCATAAGGGCCATGCTCAATGTTCATCCAGTACTTTTTCTGCTGCCGTTCGATGCAGAACTGCGCGGTCTCACTGGTGATCCTCCCGACGGCTTCATAGAAATAGCCGCTGCTTCAGAAATGGTTTCCCCAGAGCTTGTCTTTGATGCTGTCCCTGTGGTCCTTTCGAATCACGTAGGATGAATACCCCTTGAATCGCTGCACCATGCTCGCCTCGCCGGACCAGTTGGTCGTTATACTCCCGCCAGTTTCTTTGCTCTGACATTGTGTATCCCCTCCTGCGGAGGGATGGCACTCAGAGCATAAAAAGACATACGGTTTGTTCAACACAGCACAAAAAACCAAAGGTTTATATAGGTCCTAGACATATTACTTTGATAGCAAAAAGATAGCATAATGGAGGACATAAAAATAAGAAAGTATAATGTGCTCCAGCAATGGAGGTGCAAGATGAATATAAAAAAGTTTAAGGGAAGGGAAGGCGTTTCCGAGGTTCTCGGAACAGTGTTGCTGCTGGGCGTCGCCGTTATCATATTTTCGTCGCTGATTATCTATGTCCTGTCATCAACTGATGTATCCCCCAGTGCGCCCGATGTGCACTTCGTGGGCTCTATCGATGCCAGCCAGTATGTCGTGGTCGAACACCGAGGGGGAGAATCCATTCCTATAGAAGACTTAAATGTGATTCTGTGGAAAGGAGATGAAGAAAGAGAACCTTTCGAGAGTACAAAACTTATTGGCATTTTTTACGATACCAACACCAACGGCCGATGGGACATTGGTGACTATATAAAAATAAACTGTACCCAATATTTCGGCCAAATCAGCCGCTGGCAGATTTCCATAGCTATCATCGACAAACCCAGTAACTCCGTTGTCATGAGCGGCGTCCTCCAGCACGGCATCCTGCACACGATGCCGCCGGTTGCTCGGTTCACCTACCAGCCCTGGGACCCAAAGGTCGATGAAATTATCACGTTCAACGCCAGCGAGAGCTATGACCCGGACGGTGGCCCTCTGACCTATGTCTGGGACTTCGGCGACGGCAACACCGGCTATGGCGTGGTACCAACCCATGCATATGACAGCGCTGGAAACTATACGGTCTGGCTCACTGTCACCGACGACGAAGGCGAATCCGCACATACGAATAGAGTAACCGGAATTCCCGTCCAGAACGAGGAAAACATCAATGTTACCGTCAACCAACCACCGACGGTGAACTTTTCCTGGGAAGTGGACGTCGAGGTTGACGGAACAGTGAATTTCCAGGCTGACGTCACCGACCCGGACGGAAATATTTCAAATGCATTATTTGACTGGCGCTTTGGCGACGGCCAGCGTTCACCAAGCAAGAATCCCAGCCACACCTACAACGGAAGCGGCAGCTACACGGTCACCCTTATCGTAACTGATGAAAATGGTGCCGTGACCTCCTATGACACGACCATTACCGTTCCCAATCTGTTGCCCATCGCCGGCTTTACCACCGACCGGGCGAACATAACCACCAGTTCCAGCGTTACCTTCGACGGAGGAAACCCATATTCGTATGACAAAGACGGCAGCATCGTAAGTTGGGAATGGGATTTCGAGAACGACAGCGTATGGGACGCTACAGGCTCCACCGTCAGCCATCTCTTCGATATTGCCGGCAACTATACCGTCGTGCTGCGAGTAACCGATGATGACGGCGGCACCGCCACTGAAACAAGGAATATCAGGGTTTGGGAGCCGGCGCAGGCATCGGCACCACGGTTCCTCTTCGTGGACAACACACCGACTAATTGGGACAGTGGAATAAACAACATTTTGAATGCTTGTCAAGATATTATGCCCTCATCCGATTACTCGTATGGAAAGGCACTCGACCAGTGGACCTTTACCGATGATTCGTATACCTCAGAGGACCTCCGCGGAGAAAGCATAACGGAAATCGTTCTCAACCAGTTTGATATCATTATCTGGAGCACGGGTGATTTTCCCGGCGACGGAGGTAGTGCAAACCAGTATCCCTACAGCACGTATCCAAATTACTGGAGCACCTCGATGACGGAAGGCGGCGACGACGTGTCGGACCATGTGCAGGAGATTGAAGACCACATGACTGGAAACCAGACTGCCGGCGTATTCTTGATGTGTGGAACCTATGCCGTTCGAGACCTTGTCAACTATCCTGGCAATGGTGTTACTCAGAGCGAGATTGACCTGGGCACCACACTCGGGCTCTATTATGACGGCAATTATCGAGGAGGGATTGACTATGACCCTGATAACGAGCCCTTTTCCGGACGGCTGGACTCCAGTAGTTTTCAGGGAAAGCCCTACACGGTGCAGGGAACTATGTACGGCGTTGCCGGTACCTCTGCAGGCCCGATGACCATCAACATCACATCACCCATGAAGATGTACGGGCTGAACAAGCAGAGTGACCCACTGTTCAACTATTCATTGACCTCTGCCGGCGAAGCGTCAACAGTCACGCTGCTCGAAGAAAACTTTGATGGAGGGTCTATTGATTCAGGATGGGGGCATGGCGGATATTATGACGAATGGGAATGGGGGCTGTGTGGTGGGGGACCGGGCATAGCATACAGCGGCAGCAAATGCGTGGGCACCGACATGTCCGGAACAACTTGGTCAAGTTTATGCTATAGCTGGTGGTATACCCCCCAGATTGACCTCAGCGACTGCACCGGTGCAACCCTTGAGTTCTACGACTGGCATAAGTTTGCAGGTGGCGACGAGCTTCGTCTACGAGTATATGACGGCAGCAGCTACTATACCCTCCATACATATACCGGCCAGAATGAGCAGTGGACCCACCGCTCATATGACCTCTCAACCTTTACCGGAGACCAGATACGCATTTACTGGGTACTAGAGGATAACGGGGACTACTATGTTGACTACGGCTACTATCTAGATAGCGTCTGGATTAATGCCTCCCAGCAGAGTATGCCCTCCGCCAATTTTGCCATCGATGCCACCCGGGAACATAACAGAAGCGTCATTCTCGGCTTCGACCTCAACGCAGACCAGATACACCAAGATGACCGCAAGGCATATCTCATCAATCTCCTGTCCTGGCTCTCAGAAGGCGCCGGCTACATCACGGAGGTATGGGTCAACAATGATCCGCCAGAGGGCTGGCTGGATGACGAAAGCCATGTTGCATCAATCGAAGCCGGCATCGATGCTGTGCCGCCGGGGGGAACCGTCTATGTCATCGGGAGCAGCGGTCAGGTGTACAATGAAAACGTGGTAGTAAATAAGGCAGTGAAACTCATTGGCGTGGATACGCCCATCCTCAGAGCCAGCGGAACCAATGTGGTCACCATCACCGCCGACTGGGCACGGCTGCAAGGCTTTACTATCGAAGGTAACAGCGCAGACAATGCGCTTTATATGAGCAATACCGTTAAATGTACCATTACCAACTGTACCATACGAAACGTGGTAAACACAGCCATCTTGCTGTCCAAATCCCACAACAACACTATAAGCAACAATCTCATCCATGGGGCCAGTGGCGGTATCAGTGCCAGCATGAGTCTGGGCAACCGGATAACAGGTAACACCATACGGTCCAACACGGAAGGCGGCATCTACCTGTATAAATCGAGCCTCACTTCGATATCCAACAATGACATATATAACAATGGCAATTACGCCGCCGTAGTGCTCGACTCGCTCCGTGAAGCAACTGTATCGGGCAACACCATCCACGACAATACTGGCCCCGGCATCCATCTTATTTCCTCGTCAAACAAAAACATCGTCAGCCACAACATCATCCAGAACAACTCCCAAGGAATCTCATTTGAGATATCGAATAACAACATAATCCTGGGCAACACCATTACGGGCAACCGCCAACATGGAATATACCTCGTGGACTATTCAAACGGCAACACCATCCGAGAAAATACCATCACCGGTAACAACTATGGCCTGTGGTCGCAGGATTCAAGCAACTTTGCCGTGCTGCTGAACACCATCACAAACAACCAGAACGGTATCCGCCTATCGTCGTCGAGTGACTGTAATATTCAGAGCAATACCATCAGCAACCACACCAACCAAGGTGTATACCTCCTTTCTTCCTCCAACAATAACCTTTTCTCCACGAACACCATTACCAACAATTCCGTAGGGGTCAGTATGGATTCTACCAGAAACAATACCTTCCAATTCTGCAATATCTCTGCTAACCGAGGAAACGGCGTGTACCTCTACTATGCCATGCAGAGCCTCGAAGGTGAAAACATCTTCACCAACAACACCATTTCATGGAATGCTGGCAGCGGCGTATCCCTTCACTCGTCAACTGGAAACACCATCCATGAAAACAACATATATTGTAACACGGGGGAAGCCATCAAAATTATCATGTCCACAAATGCCAATACCATTACAAACAACACTTTTCGCAATAATAGCTACGGCCTGTATATCGACGGCAGCAGTCGTCACTATATTGCCAACAATACAATATTCAGCCATCTACAATCAGGCATCTATCTCCTAAATTCAGCGTCGCTGAACAGCATCATCATGAATAGCATCCACAACAACACAAATGGCATAACTCTTCGTGCATCAAGCCAGAACAATATAAGCGGAAATACTGTCGAGAACAACCATTTGAAGGGGATATTGCTAACCAGCAGTTCCATGAGCAATACCGTTAGAGATAACCTGGTTGCCTCCCATGCGGAGGACGGAATCTATGTTTCTTCTTCGGATATCAACACAATACATAAAAATACCATCACCAACAACTTCAACGGCATTCATCTGGTGTCCAGTGGTGGAACAGGCAATACTATCCTCAATAACACGGTGAATAGCAATGCCAACCACGGTGTTTACCTTGAAAACTCCAAACAATCCGCTGATGGCAACAACCAGATACTGAAAAACAGGATATACGGCAATACAGGAAACGGCATTCATCTGACCTCATCCAAAGGAAATGCCATGCAGAACAATGACCTCCATGACAATAACCAGGGTATATGCCTCTATTCATCTAACAACAATGACCTGAGTTCAAACGTGATATATGGACACGGTGGCACGGGGATATATATTTCAAACTCCAATGACAACACCGTATTGGCCAACCAGGTTTCGGAAAATACTGGAAATGGCCTCTACCTGAATACCTGCAGCAGGAACGCTATAGAGAACAACAGTATCTTTTTCAATCAGAACCATGGCATACATTTCTATAGATCATCAGAGGGATCCTCGTACCCAATTCAGTACAACAGCATCTACAGCAACACCAATGACGGCATGTTCTTAAATGCTTCTGATGCAAATCACTTTATCAAGAATAATATCTGGAATAATACCTGTGGCCTCCGCATTTCTCATTCCAATGGCAACGAAATTTCGCAAAACAACATCTCCACCAATGGCTACGGCGTTTACATTGCCCACGGCGATTGCACCGGCAATAGTATATGGTGGAATAACTTCATCAACAACACCCTCCACAACGACAGCCAGGCATATGATGCAGGTAACAATTCCTGGCACGAAGGCACTGAGGGTAATTACTGGAGCAATCATCTGGACTCAACACCATACACCATACCGCCATCCGGCGTACAAGACAAATACCCCCTCCGGAGCATCAAACAATGGTGGCTGTAAGACTCTCTAGGCCCGTAATGACCTGGATAACAATTGTCCTGTTACTACTGGCACTACTTACTTTGGACAATGCCCAGCCAATCACCATTTTCGTGGACGATGACGGCGGCGCAGATTACCAGAGCATCCAGGAGGCCATCGATGCGGCACAGCCCGGCGACGTTATCCAGGTGGCAGCAGGAACGTATTACGAAGAGATAACTATTGACAAGACAGTGACCCTAAAAGGGGCCGATAAGCAGTCGGTAATCCATCTGGACAATGAAACCCGTGGTCCGAGAATAACGGCGAACAACGTCGAATTTGAAGGGTTCACCATCACCTTTTCTTCCAGCGGACATTACTCTCTATCTCTGATCAATGTGGATGATTGTATCGTGAAAAACTGCAATTTTTCTAACGGATATGGCGGCGTGTATGTGCAACAGGGCAGGGAGGCAGTCATTGCCCGCAATGTAATGTATAACTTGAACTACGGTTTATCGTCGGTGGGGTTGCACGGTGGCAGAATACAAGAGAACTACTTTATCGCCAATTCTCGGGGCACTGACTTGGGCTCGGATACCAGATACAACATCCTGTTTTACAATGCATTCATCGGAAATGTGCAGGATGCCTACGACGACAGTAGCTACAATCAATGGGACTATGCTGGCGTCGGCAACTACTGGGACAAATACAATGGAGAGGACGCAGACGGTAACGGCATCGGTGACAGCCGGTACCCAGTGGACCCAAGAATTCGGGGGAATTTTGACTACTATCCCCTCACGCAGGAATACACAGGCGTGGACATTTTTCCTCCCGCAGTCGAGGATTTGATCGCCAGTCCAGTCATTCAGGAACCGGACGGCTTTGTCAATATTTCCTGTCGCATCATCGACAACGTTGAAGTGAATGTCACGTTCATCAACGTTTCCCTGCCCAACGGCACATTTATTAATGAATCACTGAACCGGATAGACAATACCAGCCGCTATTATTATGGCAATTTCTTTTTCCACAAGGGCACATACACCTACCAAATCTGGGCAAATGACACCAGTAACAATTCTGTTACCGTTGAGGATATATTCGTAATTGCCTACCCACCAACGGCCCGTGTCACCTACTTCCCCTCCGACCCTACAGACCTGGACATCATTTCTTTCGATGGCAGTAACTCCACCGATCCGGACGGAACCCTTGTCAATTACACATGGACTTTTGGCGACGGAACCACTGATTATGGAGAAACAGCACATCACCGCTATCAAGATGACGGTTCATACAAGGTGAGGCTGACTGTAACAGACAATGACGGTGCGTGGGACACCTGGGAGAAAGTACTGAGCATAGCCAACGTTCCCCCGGTGGCCGACTTCACCTTTTCCCCCTCCCAAGCCATCGTGGGGCAAACCATCCAGTTCACCGACAGCTCCTCCGACCCCGACGGAAGCGTCAAGGCCTGGAGATGGGACTTCGGCGATGGCACCGCTATCCCCCAGGGGAGCACTACCAACCCCACTCACATCTATGAAACTGACGGCATCTACGCCGTCACCCTCACCGTCTGGGACAACGACTACGCGACCGCACATCTCACCCGGCACCTGCAGGTGGAGGACATCTACCCCCCTGTCATCGCCAACGTCACCGCCACCCCCAACCCCCAGGAAATCCAGGGAGAGGTCAACATATCCTGCACCATCACCGACGACGTGGCGGTGAGCGCCGCCTACGTCAACGTCTTCGGACCCGCCACCGCCTTCAACGCCAGCATGCATCCCGGCGGCGACGGCCGAACCTGGTACTACCTGGCCCCCTACATCAAGGAGGGAACCTTCACCTTTTTCATCGGGGCCACCGACCCCAGCCACAACCAAAACAGGTCCGCCACCCACACCTTTGACATCATCATCCCCGCCAAACCACCGGACATATGGAAAACAGATGCCTCCCCCTCCCCCCAGCAGTTCGGCTCTCCGGTGAACATCACCTGCAACGTTAGCGACAATGTGGCCATGCAGACGGTAAGGGTAAACGTCACCTTTCCCGGCGGCAACTACCTGAACGTCTCCATGGACCCCGTACAGGTGGACAGCAAGGGAAACGGCCTGTATGCCTACAACCATATCTACCCCTCCCTGGGCAACTACTCCTACTACGTGTGGGTAACGGATGTCAACGACTACGCCAATCGGTCGGCGGCAGCGACCTTCAGCATCATTGACACCACCCCTCCCTGCATCGACCAGGTAACCGTCTCTCCTCCCATACAGGAGCCGGGGGGCATCGTCAACCTGTCCGCCACGGTCACCGACAACCTGCAACTGCACACGGTGAGGTTTACCATACGGTATCCCAACGGCAGCATGGAAACATTCACTCCCCGTCAAGCAGACAGCCGGTTCTACGTGGCCGATGTCTTCCCTCAGACCGGCGTGCACAACTGGACCATAGAGGCCAACGACAGCAGGGGCAACAAGCAAACGTGCCTGGGAGCCTTTGCCGTCACCCGGTTTCCGGAGGCCAACTTTTCTTACAGCCCTCCGGACCCCACCAGCATCCAGAGCGTGAATTTCACCGACGGCAGCACCGACCCCGACGGGGTCATCATCAACTGGACCTGGGACTTCGGCGATGGCAGCAGGGCCTACGACACCCATCCCCGGCACACCTTTTCCCGTGCCGGAACCTATACCACTACCCTCACGGTGAGGGACGACCTGGGGGCAACAAACAGCACCAGCCGGGATATAGTGGTCCACAACGTGGCTCCCGTGGCCAATTTCACCTTCAGCCCGGCCAGCCCCACCGACCTGGACGACGTGACCTTCAATGCCTCCCTGTCCCATGACCCCGACGGCTCAATTGTCAACTACACCTGGAACTTCGGGGACGGGACCACGGGTCACGGAGCGGTGACAGTCTACAACTACAATAACGACGGCACCTACACGGTGAGGCTCACCGTCCGAGACGACCACGGCTCTCAGGCCTCCCGGGAAACGCTCCTGCAGGTGGCCAACGTGATTCCGGTGGCTAATTTCACCTACAGCGTGGATGACTACCTGGTGTCCTTTACTAGCACATCCCTGGACCGGGACGGCACCATCGCCAGCTACGTCTGGGACTTCGGAGATAGCAACATCAGCTATGACAGAAACCCCTTCAATCTGTACGGAAGCCAAGGGGCATATGAAGTCACCCTGACGGTCACCGACAACGACGGAGCCACCGACACCACATCCCGCACCCTCACCATCGGAGAAGCACCCTCCAACCAGGCTCCCAACGCCGACTTCACCTACACACCCACCACCCCCACCACCCAAGACACCATCACCTTCACCGACCAAAGCACCGACAGCGACGGCACCCTCACCAGCCATGCCTGGAACTTCGGAGACGGCACCACCAGCACCACCCCCAACCCCACCCACCAATACACCACCCCCGGCACCTACACCGTCACCCTCACCATCACCGACAACGACGGAGCCACCGACACCACATCCCAGAATATAAACATAGTAGGAGACTGGAACCCATGGGACGACGACGGAGTCATCACTACAAACGAGCTGCAAGAAATCATCAACCACTGGCTCAATGACATCCCGAAAAATGGCCACTACATCACCACGCCAGAACTGCAAGCCCTAATCGCATTATGGCTAACCTCATAATGGAGTACATAACGAATAAAGTAGAGAAACACTATGGTATCGGAATCAACACTACAAAAGGCCCTTATGCGGTACCTAACCAGCCTCCATGGTCTCTCCATAGAAAAGTCAAAGGACAGCGACGGCAGCATCGTCCGGGTGGAGAGGTGTGTACATTGACGGGGGGGCATGGACCACGGCGCAGGGCACCGTCGCCTGGCAGTACGCCTGGGGATACCGCCTCGCTGGCCAACGGAGAGCACGTCCTTGCCGCCCGCAGCTTCGACGGCACCGACTACAGCCCGGTGGCCACCCGAACGGTGTATGTGGATAACCCGGGGGACCAGGGGGGAGCGTCTCTTCCCGTCACCGTCATCATCGCCGTGGTGGCAGTAGCGGGGATAGCAGGAGGAGTGCTGGCCTTCTACCTCAAGAGGCGCCCATGAGCCAAAATATCGCAAATTTATTTAATGGGCAGAGGTTGTCTCCATGATGTACGGCAATTCGCGCGGGCAGGTAGGCGTCGTGGTGGCCATCCTCATGGTGTCCCTGGTGGTGGCGGTCATCGTTATCATCCAGGTCTATTACGTGCCCAACTGGATGAAGGAAAAAGAGGCCGAGCACATGGATACCGTGGCCAACCAGTTTTCCAACCTCAAGTTCTCCATAGACCTGCAAACCCTGGCCCAGATAGACGTGCCCATCACCAACTCCATCACCCTGGGAAGCAAGGAGCTGCCCTACTTTATATCGGCCCGGGCCTTCGGCTCGTTGAATGTGCTGCCACCCGCGAACAGTAACTTCAGCGTGGCTGTTAGCGCCACTGGTGCAAAGGTAAAAGAACAACAGACCCCCTCATCAAGCCCCATCGAGGATATAGCCAGCGTAGAGGAATTTGAATTGACCCTCCAGTCCCTGACACACGGGCATGCCTACAACGTCTTCATCCAGGGAGACAAAGCCCTGCAGGTCACGGTGTTCAAGGAAAACTTCAGAGAAGCCACCGGTTTCCGTATCGCTCTAAAAACCCTAGACGGGGGGAGCGAAATATTCAGCCAGACCATCGCCTCCGCCCTTCCCAATGAGACCTACACTATAAATCTGCTGGACGAGGACTACAAGTTTGCCACCGACGTGCTGTCGGAGATGACCGATGTCTTCAACATCTCCTACACCGGCCCGGACCCCGGAAATTTCCGGCTGGTCTGCCAGCGATACAGTAACGACAATGTGGATGACGAGTATGAGCTGGGCACCATTCAGTACCAGTCCGAGAATGCCTACTTCGTGGACCAGACCTACACCTACCAAGGCGGGGCGGTTATCATCAGCCAGTCGGATGGAAACGCCATAACCTCGCCCCCCTTTTTTTCTGCCAGCAACGCCACCACCCAGCACGTCTTCAACATGTCCCTGGTGGATGTCCGGGGGCTGCCCGGCAAAAGGAGTGCCGGCGGATACGGCACCTATGCCATCCGCACCAACTACTCCAGCACCGAATATCTGGAATTCAAGGCCAGCAGCGTCACCCTGACCATCACCACCGACTATCCGGAAGCCTGGGAGCGGTACCTCAACACCACCCTCACCGCCTCCGGAATGCAGCAAGATGTGGACTACAACTTAACCATAGAAAACCATCAACTGGTGGTGCTCCTCTACGGTCCCTCAGTGGATAGCGCCGACATCACGTTTTCACTGCAAAAAATCACCGTTTACGCTCAGGTGGGTCCCGGGTGGGTCAGTTAGCGTCTTCGGCCGTCGGCTGCCGCGCCGAGGAACTGCCCTTTCGCCGAGGTACCTTGTTGGCGGCCCGCTCTGACTCCAGGTCCACCTTGCTCACCGCCGAGGGCTCCAGCGATTCCAGTTTTTTGAGCAGGCGCTTTTTACCGGGCCCCACCAGGGCGTTCTCCAGAACGTCCTTGAGGGTCTCCACGGGGATAATCTCTATCTTGTCCCGGTACTCGTCCTCGATGAGCACGTCCTGCAGGTTGGCCTTGGGAATCAGCACCTTGGAAAAGCCCACCTTGGCCGCCGCCTCTATCTTGGCGGTTACCCCGCCCACCGGCAGCACGGCTCCGTGCACGCTCAGGGAGCCGGTCATGGCCACTTCCTGGGACAGGGGCACGTTTTCCATGGCAGAAATGACAGCGGTGGCCACGGATATGGATGCGGAATCCCCCTCCACCCCCTCATAGGTGCCGATAAACTGAATGTGGATGTCACGCTGGGAGACGTCCTTGCCCATGTACTTCTTTATGATGGCGGAGACGTTCTGCACCGCCTCACTGGCAATCTCCCCCAGCCGTCCGGTGGCAATGATTTTTCCCTCCGACTTGGAGCCGGCCGGGGTCACCTCGGCCACAATGGGGAGAATGAGACCCGAAAACTCGCTCATGGAGGGGTCGGCGGACATCACGGCCAGGCCGTTGACGGTGCCGATTTCCGCCCCGGAAACCTTGAAGGACTGATAGGCCTTTTTCTTTTGCAGGTAGCGCTCGGCCACCTGCTGTTCCAGGGAGGACGAGAGCTTCTTGGCCCGAACCACGTCCACGGCGGTAACGATATCCTTGTTTTCCCGCACCGCCAGGTCGCCGGCAGCCCGCACCAGCCCCCCCAGCTCCCTGAGACGCAGGGACAGCCTGCCCTTTCTCCCGGCCCGTCTCTGGGCCTCCCGGATGATTTCGGTGACCGCGCTCTTGTCAAAGTGGGGAATTTTTTTGTCCTTGGCCACCTCCTGGGCCACAAAGCGAATGAGCTTGCGCCGGTTCTCCTCGTTGTCCTCCATGTCGCTCTTGATGTAGATCTCGTAGCCATAGCCCCGGATGCGGCTCCGTAGCGCCGGATGCATTCCCTCCACGGCGTCCAGGTTGCCCGCGCACACCAGGATGAAGTCGCAGGGCACGTTGTCCGTTTTGACCATGGCCCCGGAGCTGCGCTCCGAGCGGCCAGTGATTTGGAACTTTTTTTCCTGAATGGCGGTCAGCAGGTGCTGCTGCGAGGGCAGGCTGAGGGTATTGATTTCGTCTATATACAGCACTCCTTTGTGTGCCTTATGGATGGCTCCCGCCTCCACCCGTAGATGGGCCGGGGTTTCCAGGCCCCCTGCCTGGAAGGGGTCATGGCGAACGTCCCCCAGCAGGGCGCCGGAGTGGGCAGCGGTGGCATCCACGAAGGGTGGGGAATCCCCCCGGTCGTGGGAGACCAGAAGCTTGGGTACCTCCCGTTCCTCCCGCTTCTGCACCAGGCCACCCCGGGCTCCGATGAGGTAAATCATGGCCGCGGCAATGATGCCGAACAGGGCGATGGTGAGGTCGCCCACCATGATGGCTCCCACGAGGGCCCCGCCCACGATGAGGGCAAGTATGGTGGCCATCATCTGGCTCTGCTGCTGCTGGCGCCGGCGGGCCTCCGCCTTCATGGACTCCACGATTTCTTTGCCCTTGCCCGCGGGAACCACACGAATGTGCGGCGTGTTGGAGTCGTCATCGTTGGGATACACCAGCATGTCCTCCAGCTCCTCGGTGGGCAAAAACTCGGTCATGGCCCGGGCTATCATGGACTTGCCGGTGCCCGGGTCACCGATGAGCATCACGTGGCGCTTCTGGTGTGCCGCCTGCCGCACCACGTCCACCGCGTGTTCCTGCCCGATGACCTGGTCCATGAGCAACTCCGGGATGTCTATGCTCTGGCTGGTGTGAATGTCCTGCCGGTCCATCCACTCGTCGAGAGGAACAACTTCTTCCTTTTTCACGCAATCAGACAATCTATGCATTTATATAATGTTTTTGCAGAGGAGGGACGTCACGTCGACGACCGCTCGATGGCATACAGCCCCTTGACCCGCTCCGCGCCGCCAATCCGGTCCACGACCTCCGCCACCCCATCCGGCACCAGGGAGCGCCAGTCTTCCCCGGTGGCCATCCGGCGTCGCACCTCGGTGCCCGCGTACGTCTGGCGCTTGAACACCGGAGTGGACTCCACCTGGTAGCCCTCCTTTTCGAAAATGTAGCGGATGATCTCCTTGTTGGACAGCACCACGTCGAAGGGAGGGGCCAGGTCGGCCACGTGGCTGGCATAGACCCCATAGCGATGTATGTCGGGAACGGACACGATGCTCACCTGCCGGGCCTCCATGTCCTCCAGGGTCCGCTGAATCATCAGGTGGCGCTCGCCGCCGGTGAAGGGGTTGGCATAGGTGTAGCTCTCCGTGGCCGAACCAATGATGAGCACCAGGCCCTCGTAGGCCTCCAGCGCATGCTCCACCACCCGGGCGTGGCCGAGATGGAAGGGCTGGAATCGTCCCAGCAACATGGCACGCATGAGTCCTTATCGTCCTTCAGCATAAAAACGTGTTGGGTTTTGGCATTTCCCGTTTGATTGCAGTTTTCCAAGGAAGCCTTATATCCAGGCGATGGTTAAACCGTGGGGAGAGAGCATCGGTTACGTGGAGACAGCAACATGGATGCGGCAACAGTGGGATGGCTTACCCTGGCCACCGTGCTGAGCATGGGGGTTATTCATGAAGTCCTGCACATCTTCTGTGCACACCAACTGGGCTATCTCACCCGGGTTACCCCCCGGTTTTACCGCCGGGTTGTTCCCTACGCTCTGGCCGTCGACCTGGAAAAGGACGGCAAACAGCTGACCGGAACCTGGAAATCCTGGGATGCAGCCACCAAAGCCGAGTATACGGACATAGCCATCACCCCCTATCTGTTCATAGTGCCCTTCTGTGTTTTTTTGCTTCTGACCCACCATCCCGTGTTGATGATGTGGTCCACCGGCATTATCGCCTGGCATTTCATAAACTATCCCCTAGAATGGATAATAGTGTAGGGCGAAAACCCGTCTAAAGATGTCAGTCCGGACCATACATAAACGTTTTTTAACACCACCTCCATACCAATAGCAGGCCGGCGTAGCTTAGTGGTAGAGCAGCTGACTTGTAACCCCTTTCGCTGACGCGAAAAGCGTTGACGGAAAACGCAGGACATCAGCAGGTCGAGGGTTCAAATCCCTTCGCCGGCTTCTTATTTTTGTGCATATTTCGTCAACTACTCTCTATTTAATCCGGCAATTAGAAAGGTGTATTAAACCACGTTTTGAATTGTAAATAAACCACTAAACATTACGCTCCTGCTGTAACATTTTTAAAAAATGTTTTTTGAGCATACTGCTGCTACCTATTTTTCGTTTCCTTTGTAAATGAGTATTTTCACTCGTTCCTCTGTCACCAGCCCTTCTTTTATGATGTCGTCAAGTTTCTCTTTGATGTTTTCTATGTTTTCTTTTTTATCTGCAATTTCGATTAGAATGGGGAGATCAGTTGAAAGTCTTAAAATTGATGTGGTGTGCAAATGGCTTGATTTCCCGAATCCATCAATTCCACGCATGATAGTAGCCCCTGCCAACCCTTCCTTTCTGCACAATTCAAGTATGTGCTTATATAACGGTTTTCCTTCGTGTTTGTCAGACTCACCAATGAATATTCTCAGTAAAATGGCTTCTGATTCTTTCATCATTTACATTACCTCCATAAATTTAATACTACAATCTTACCTAAATGAATTGCAGCTATTGTTAAAAAGACTGTTCCAATTAGGTTGATGCCAAACAAGACAATTTCATTGCTCTCAAATAGTTTAAACGACTCGTAACTGAATGTTGACATGGTGGTAAACGATCCTAGTACTCCAATGGTTAAAAATATTCTGGTTTCCTCAGAAAAGAATCCCTGATATTCTGATGCGTACATTGTGAGCGCCAATAAGAAGCTGCCAATGACATTGACCCCCATTGTGCCAACTGGAAAAGATACAACTCCATTTTGTATAAGCCCGCTCAGTAGATACCTGAGCACTGCTCCAATAAACCCGCCGATACCGATTAACAATAGCACGTACATTTATGCCACCCTGACGTTTTTTTAGAAGTCATCAGCTTTGAAGCGGTTTTGGCTATATGCCAAGGTGGACTTCATCACGCAGCACTATAAATGATAGAATTTATTTAAATTTAATGTTTTTCAATGGTGTACCGACCACTCAGAACCCTCTCAATTTCAAATCCCTTTTCTACACACAGCTAATTTCAAACTGTAGATTATCTTTGGAGTTTTTTACATATACAACTTTTGCATAAACGGTTAAAAAAACGAAAGTAACAAAGGCAACAAGATGATTAGGCATTTTTCTTTACGTTGGTTGGGTCGCAAAATCCAATTAAAGACTGCCAATTCAGATGCAAAAATAGCTAAGAATACAAATAAAATAAAAACAATATTGTCAAATGAACCGAACAATAACATAGTCACGAATATAGACCAAATTAATAATATAGCCAAAATTGTAATTCTAAAAGGTTTATTGACCCTCGGTCTTTTTGTGTGTCTTTTATCCAACAATACTTCAAATGCTAAATTAGTTCTTTTAAGTTTCCCCTGATTTTATTCAATGAGCACAACAGCAATTTAATAGTCGTATTGACAAAGCCTTTTCATTTGGTTAACTTATTCCAGTAGCAGTTTAGTTTCTTTTGTAAGGAATTTTTTTGTCCCAGTGAACTTAAAGGTTGGTTTCACTCTGCTCTTGTCACCAAAAAACCTTACATAGCCGTCCTCACGTGTTTTCTTGTACTCTTCTATTTCTTCAGTACTAAGACCCTTTCGCCTAAGCTCATCTTCATCCCTTAAAACAATGACAATCTCTTCGGTGTTGTCACCGATATTTTTAATAAACAAATTTCTAATATGATAATCTGCCTGCGGAAGAGAATAGCCTACAATGATGAATCTTGTGGCTTGCTGCAATTCGATTGCAGCATTTTGCCATACATCCTTTAAATGAACATTTGATATGACTTTGAAAAATGTTGGCATGACCAATAAAGGCTCCAATTTTGGCCCTTTTTTTGTTGAGGATTTTTTGTATTTTTTTGGATTGCAAAACCTACATGGTTTATCGCTTTCCATTGCTTCTAAGGCTTCTTTTGTACCTGGTGGAAAAGGTGTATATGAGGATGGAGAAAATATTCTCCCACAACTAGGACAACATAACCAACCAGCGGCTCCGTGGAGATGTAGTAATTTGATATTTGAAAAATTCATTGCTTTAATCTTCAAAGAGGCAATATGATTAGCGTCATCTTTTTCATCTATAACATGTGTGTAAATACAAAAATCGGTCAACGGAACATATGGTCTTTTATCGAAAGGGATTTTATTCAAACAATCAACACCAGCAGTACGCATTACTCCCTCAATTATTGGCTTTTGCTTTCTCTCCAAAGCATTAATCATAATTTTATCCCAATTTGTAGTTATTATTGCAAACGGGTCACCATTTTGTTCTACAGATAATCTTTTTTGAATGAGTGCTTCTGCAAAGCTATCAAAATAATTAGGTGTTGATGCTTTATGATTAATCAGTTTTATTAGACAATAGGAGAGGGCATTTCTTACTTCGTGTAATTCTATAGGGGAAAATGCTTTTACGTATTCATTATTTTTAATCCCATAATCCAAACAGGAAAAAACATCTTCTAATGTCGGAAAGCAATCTTTTGAACAGTTACAATTGAAAATTTCTTGTAAAAAATTTTTTACATTTTCTCTTTTTCTCTTATAATCAATATGAGTCTTGAATACTTCAGGCAAAAGAGATGATTGTTTCGGTATCCCCGCATCAATGGAAAAGCCCGCCCCAAAGAAGTATACAGCCTTATTCATAGGATAAAGAAAGGCTAAAAAGTTTAAAAAATAATCCCTATCGTAAGAAATCAATTGCTTTTAAATGATAATAATCAGGGCCATACCTAGTGCCTAAGAAAAAGGACCCATTCGGGTTACTTTTTTGCCACGCCCGGCCATCAGTTTTTTTATTTTAATTGGCTTATTTCCCAACTAAAATGTTTTTTATGCTCTTTCTCCCCTGCTCCTTCGATAGTTTTTTGTAGCCATTGCTATTAATGATGTGGAGGCACAGGCAATGCAGGGAAAAAACAGGGCCATGGTTGTGGTGATGGCCATCTGTCTGGCAGCGGCATCACTCACGCTTTTAATGTTGAATAATGGATATGGACCTTTGGGAGCAGAGGCAGCAGGAAACGGAACCATGTTGTATGTGGGTGGCTCTGGACCCGGCAACTACAGCAGTATCCAGGCGGCGGTCGATGCTGCCAGCAGTGGGAACACCATTTTTGTGCACAGCGGCATCTACTATGAGAATGTGGTGATAGGCAAGACCCTCAATTTGGTTGGAGAGGATAGAGACACCACCATTATTGATGGTGGCGGCAGCGGCGACGTGGTCAATGTCACCGCTGACGGGGTTACCATCACTGGGTTCACGGTACAGAATAGTGGGCCAGGGTGGCCCTATGCAGGGATAATACTTGCCGGTGTCCAGCACTGCCGCATTGAAAAAAACACTGCCAGCAGCAACTACGCAGGCATCCATTTGAATGTTTCCAGAAACTGCACTATCATCGGCAACACTGCCAACAACAATAGTTGGGATGGTATCCGCCTTACTTATTCCCAAAGTAACACTGTCACCAACAACACCGTCACCAACAATACTTGGTATGGCATATATCTGTTATCCTCCAGTGGTAACACTATCAGCGGCACCTCTGCCAGCAACAACAACTTTGGCATTTTACTATTTCTTTCCAACAACTGCACCGTCACTGGCACCACTGCATACAACAACAACCGGGGCATTTACTTGTTTATTACCGGCGGCAACACCATAGCCGATACTACTGTCATCAACAACGACTACGGCATCTATATTTATTCTACCCGCTCGTGGCACCAATCCAGTGGTAACACCGTCACGGGCACCTCTGCCAGCAACAACGACTATGGTATTCTCCTAAATAATACCAACAACAACGCCATCACTGACAACACCATCCACAACAATGTCTATAGTATCGTGCTGGATAATTCAAGCAACAACGCTATTAGTAACAACACCATCCGAAACAACAGCCGTGGCATAGAGCAGGGGTATAAGGGGTATAATTCCAGTAGCAACAGTATCACTAACAACACCATCTCTGGAGGATGGTCCGCAATAGTCCTCGACGGCGATTACAACACAATCTCGCGTAATACCATTCACAATCAAACGGGATGTACCTATGCAATCCTGTGCTATTCAAATCACAATGTCATAACATACAATCATATATCCGATGTATTCAATGGCACAGCACTCTGGAACGGAAACAATAATACCGTTTCACACAACTGGTATGTCAATAACACAAATTTCGGTGTATGTGCCACAAATACAACAGAAAATAATCTCATTTACAATAACTATTTCAGTCATTCTCGCTGCATCGATGAGGATAACAACATTTGGAATATCAGCAAAACACCGGGTGTCAACATCATTAGTGGACCCTACCTAGGTGGCAACTACTGGAGCGACTATACAGGGCTGGATATTGACGGTGATGGATTAGGAGACACCAATATTCCGCATGGTCCAGGCGATTACGCACCTCTTACTGAAACCAGTGAATTGCAGATGGCAGAGGAGATACAGATAGGAAACGCCGCAATTGTGGCCGGTAGACATGTCTTGGTTCCAGTAAACATCGATACTTCTCAGAACGGCCCTATCCAAACGATGTGCTTCGATGTCACCTATGGTAGTGCTGTTAACTTGGTTAGCATACAGCCTGGGACGCTGACGACTGAAGGGGATGGCTGGATACATATGCTCGGTTCCAATAACAGAAGTGTAACCATCGTTACATCCATCAAAGAAAACGCCATAGCCAATGGCTCCTCAGGTGTTATTGTTTACCTTAACTTCAGCACTAAAGCACAACCTGGTCAGACAATAGAAATAAATCTCACGGCAGTAGACATTGCTAACACGCAATTACAAGAAGGAACAGCACCAGTAAAGGGCGGAGTTATTACCTTGCTATTTCTAGGTGACCTCAATGGCAATGGTAACATTGCTGATGCCGTCGATGTCACCATGATGATGCAGGCCTCGGTGGGCGACATTCCTACCACTGCGGACTTTGACCTGGACGGGAACGGCATACCTGCTGATGCTGTCGATGTCACCATGATGCTCCAGGCCTCGGTGGGAGACTTGGACCTATCGGCCTATTGAGGTTAACACCATGAAAACATCACTTGCAGTTATCGCACTCGTGGTGGTAACTGCAGCAGTCATCCTGCCGGTTGACGCCGCCCCTATCCACATGGCGGACAGCCTGACGATTCCAACCGTCATTGTAATCAACGAAGAGACTGTTACCACCTCCATTAACATAACCAACACCATGAATGGACCCATTCAGACCATACTCTTCGACATTGAATACGACAACGCTGTAGTTGCTCTGACCGGTGTCAGCAGCGGCAGTCTAACAGCCTCAGGCCACTGGCAGCACATAGTGGGAGAAAACAACAAGAGTATCACCATTGCCACGGCCTACAAGGACGAAGCAATCCCGAACGGCTCCTCGGGGTCAATAATCCTGCTGCACTTCACCATAGTGGGAACAAAAGGAGACAGCAGCACCTTCACCCTCACCAGCCTAGACATGGCCAACACCGCACTCCAGCATGGAACCGCACCCCTGCAATCCGGAGAAGTCATCATCAACTCCATCCCCTCTGCCCCCCATAGTCCCTCGCCGCCGAATGATGCAACAGACGTAAGCGTGAGTACCTCTCTGTCCTGGACCTGTGAGGACCCTGACGGCGATGACCTACAGTACGACGTCTATTTTGGAACATCAGCCAGCCCCTCAAAAAGGACAAGCAACCAGACAGGAACAACATGGAACACAGGCACCCTCCAATACTCGACTACCTATCACTGGCATGTGGTAGCCTGGGACGAACACGGCGCCCACAACACCAGCAACCTCTGGCAGTTCACCACAAAAGATGCACCACCTTATCCACCGGAAAACGAGTTTCCCACTATCTCCCTTAACTCTCCAGCCGACGACGCCACGGTCTCGGGAACGGTGACTATCTCAGGTACGGCAAGCGACAGCGACGGCACCGTAGAAAGCGTACAGGTGCAGATTGATGCTGGCTCGTGGCAGATGGCCACCGGAACCACGAGTTGGACCTATAGTTGGGATACCACCAGTATCAGTGATGGTAGCCATACCATTTCCGCCTGGGTCTCCGACGATGATGACTGCTCTACCTTTGTGAGTATCACGGTCACTGTGAACAACACACCCTCTAATCAGGCACCCACGGTGACCATCATTGCCCCCACATCGGGTACCCAGCTGAAGGGTCGTTTTACCATCCGGGGAACCGCGAGTGACCCCGACGGCAACGAATCCCTTGAACGAGTAGAGCTGAAAATCGGGAATGAGTCATGGATGGTGGTCATGGGGACCACCTCATGGAACTACAACTGGGATTCCACCGCAGTTGAAAACGGAAACTACACTATTCAGGCACGAAGCTATGATGGCACCAATTATTCAGAGATAGACTCCATCTCTATTACAGTAAACAACAAGAAAGACGATGATGGCACTCCTAGCTTCCAGTTCATCCTGCTGCTGGCGGCTGCAGGCATAGCGATGCTGGTATTGCGAAGAAATCGACGATACTAACCATAGCACTGTCTTCCTTCCCTCTGTCTTTTATGTTTCAGTACCTGCAAAGGCCGTCATATGGCCCTATTTGAAGGCTTCATAGCCGATTTATCCGGGAAGTTGCAACTATGAGAGGGTGAGTTTCCAGTTTAGGTCAAACCGTGCCCCGCAGCCGGGGCATATCAGTACGATTCTGTAATCTTTGTAGTCATAGCCTTTTTCGTTTCTCAGAAAAGAAACGTGAAATCCGGCCTGATAGCCGCATTTCGGGCAAACACGAAATTCGTCTCTGGCCTTAACATGGTGTATTTCTTCTTGAACGTCCACAGTATCACTCTGGTGCCATATCGGGGAGAACTATATGGAATTTGCGCCGAGAGAAACCGGGGAATGCAGTATACAAACGGTAGAGGGCCATGCAGCGGTAACCCCCTGTCTTTTTAAAAGCAATGGGAACCACATGGGTTAAATAATGTCCAGAGCATAAGGACTGCATGGACGTCAAAGGCTTTCCCCGGGCTGGCCCACACGTCCCTCTGGACGAGCTTTTTCCACCTGATTTCATGGCAGCCTACACGGATGCGGATACCATCCAGCAGTTTTTGGCGGCCAGCGGCATGGCCAAGGTGGCCGCCGGCGAGGTGTCCGACGAGACGGGGGCAAGCGACGAGTTTAACGCCTACGTCCACAGCCACACCCAGTTTGACGACTGGCAGGAAATGAAAATCAGGGCCGAGGAGCGGTGGACCACCGACCGGATGTGCCTGTAGCAAAAGGATATAAACGTGTTTGCTCTTTCCCCTGCTCTGTGAAGGAATCTTTTGCCTGCCGGCACTGCGTCCGCTGCTGTACCGCCACCTATTCGCTCAGAGACGTCGAGGAGGGGCTGCAGTACCGTTCCGCCCGGGAGAAGATGGCCCGGACCACCGGCCTGTGCTGGGACGCCCCCGACGACAGACTGTGCCTCCTGCTCTTCAACGACGAGGTGAAACATCTGCAGGACTATGCCATCCGCCACGGCATATCCTTCCATCCGGTTCCCCTGCTCTATGCCCTAGACGACAACACCGGCGGCGCCGTCGTGCTGTGCTGGACCCTGGACCATGCCACCTGCCCGTTTTTGACGGAGGAGACGGAGGGACCCCGGTGCGCCGTCCATGCGGTGAAACCCCTGGTATGCCGGGCCTTCCCCGTGGTGCGCAGGGAGGGACAAAACACCTATGCGCTGTCCGAGCTCTGTACCGGCTGTCAGGCACTGCTTCCAGTCAATGAGGCACTCGTGGAGGAAAGGCTGGGCCCGGAACTGCAGGCAGCCCGAGCCGTCGACCGGCGGATGACCGAGCTGTTAACCCGTTTCGCTGTGCTCCGGGAGATGCACCGGATTCGACCCCGGCTGACCGACGACCTGGACGGAACAGGCGACTGGGTTCGGAGCAGCGTGCTGGCCAGACGGTATGCGCCGCTGGAAGAGATATCCTAGCGGCGACGGGGCCAGCAACCGTTATGTACCGATAGGCTATTTGTGGCTATGACCCGGAAAGAGGTCTCCCTGCCGTTGGAGGCATGCCGTGAGATTCTCGACCTCGGCAACGATTTAATTGCCGTCTATGATGAGAAGGGGAACTGTATATACGTCAGCCCTACTGTTAGTGACATTCTGGGATACTCAGCCCAGGAGCGTGTTGGGAAGCCTGGATTGGATATTGTTCATCCTGACGATGTCTCGCATGCTACGGAGCTTTTTTCCCAGGTCTTGCAAAACCCGGGTAAAACCTTCAGCGGAGACCTCCGTATTCGACACAAAAATGGGACCTACATAACACTGAACTATAGAGTGAATAATCTTCTTCATAATCCCCAAGTAAAGGGCATTGTCACTAACCAACATGATGTGACCGAACAGAGGGCTCTGGGAGAACTGTATGAAAAACTGGTTGAACGGGGCAACGACGGAGTCATGGTGGCCCAGGACGGCCTGCTGAAGTATGCCAATCAGATGCTGTTTGATACACTGGGGTACACCCCCGAAGAAGTTGTTGATACTCCATTTATTCGGTACATCGCCCCTCAATACCGGGAGATGGCCGCCGAGCGATTCACCCGTCGCATGCAGGGGTTGGAGACCCCTCCGATGTACGAATTGGAACTGGTGGCCAAGAACGGAAGCTACATCCCGGTGGAGGTTCATGCAGCCGTGATTGAATACCAGGGAAAACCGGCATCCATGGCCGTGGTGCGGGACATCACCAAAAGGAAACAGGCAGAGCAAAGGATACAAAGCACGATAGATACCATGTTGGCCCTGCTCAACACCACCACCGACATGGCATTCCTCGTGGACACTGAGGCCTACCGGGTGATTGATTGTAACGAGGCTTTCTGTCGGTCCCTGGAGCGTAAAAGAGACCAAATCATTGGCACACAGTTCAAAGATCTTCTGCCTCCCGATATATATGCAAGCCGCGTGAAAAAAGGCCTTGAATGCATAACCAAAAAACACTTGGTTCGCTTTGAAGACAGCAGGGCTGGCAGGTGGTTCGATATCCGTTTCTATCCCCTTGTTGATGAAAACGGCGGTGTTCCCGTGATGGCCGGCTACGTTCGGGACATCACTGAAGAAAAACAGATGCGGGAAAGACTGATGGAGCAGGAGAAACTGGCGGCCCTGGGGCAGATCGCCGCGGTGATAGCCCACGAGCTCAACACCCCCCTGGCCACCATCGACCTCACCGCCCAGATGCTCACAGAAACCCTGCCCGACACCTACAGTGCCGACCTGGACACCATCAAGCAGGAGGTGACACGGGCCTCCCGCCTGGTCAAAGAAACCCTGGGCTTCACCCGCATGGAAACCCTCCACCTGCAAAAAACGCGCATCAAACCCATCCTGGAAACCGCCCTCAAACGACAGCAGAGCCTCCACGACACCACCCACATCACCTTCGACGTGGACATCACCGACGCCCCCATCAGGGCCGACGACGACAAACTGGCCATCGCCCTGGAAAACATCATCAAAAATGCCATCCAGGCACAACAAACACCTCAAGCCAAGCACCACATCGCCATCCATACCGCCCTGGACACCGAAAATCTGACCATCACCATACGGGACACAGGCGTGGGCATGGACGACCACACCAAAAACAACCTGTTCAAACCCTTCTTCACCACCAGAGACAAAACCGAGGGCACCGGCCTAGGCCTCTACATCACCCACTGGATAACAACAAACCACCAGGGCAGCATCACCGCCGCCAGCACCGAGGGAGAAGGGACCACCTTCACCATAACCCTGCCCGTGGAGAGCTAAACGTTGAAAATGGTTTTACCAAAGTGAGCATAGTTGTGACGACTATGGATGCAACCTAGTAACTGGTGAACCAACTCAGTAATTTTAATGCTCAAAACGAGGCATATTGAAAAACCAAACATCCGCCATATCGGCAACACGGGTTCCCTGACAATCACGGGCCACTATTTCTACCGAGCACCGGCCAAAGCTCCATTCATTGCATAGCCACTGATAAGGAGGCTGTGTGTCATTAAATTTCAAAACGCCGTTAAGATAAAATTCGACAGTGTCCACGGGCAGACCGCACATCGTGCTAACCGCGACTCGCATACTTCCAACCACGATGGTGGGCGTCAGCAGGGGCATAATTACTTTATCATAGATAATAAGACAGCCAGGTGTGGGAAACGTAAGCCACGCTTTTAGAAGATTGTTATAGATGACAAAAGGACCGGCAGAGACACCTGAACTGATGCAGCCTTCTTCATCTGTGGCAACCACTTTGAGCAGATAATGGGTGCCGTCACCAAGTGAGGTAGTGTCCCAGAGATACGTTGTCTGACCGTCTAGGATATTCTGGGCAAGGGGGCGCCAGATGGTTCCGTTGGTATCGCTGTAGAGGATACTGATATCCACAAGCGGTGACGACACATTTTTGACTGCCCACTCTATACGGACAACACCGTTAACCACATCGCCAGCCTGCGGGTAAATAATATCTATTTCGGGTTTGGGGTCAATGCTTTGCCCCACTACAATCTCTTGGCTACGGGAAACAACCGTTTCACTGTGCCATGAAACGTGTAAAACGGCCGTATAGAGGCCCGGTGCGCCAAAGGTATGGTTCTGTACCGCCGGTGGAGAGCCTTGACCGCCATATTCGGCCAGACCATCATCGTCGACATCGAGACTCCAAGAAACAATGGAGTCCTCATCAGATGCGCTCATAAAAAAGCTGACGGTGAGCGGAGCATACCCCGACTCGGGAGCAACCGACAGCTCACAGTGGGGAGTCCGTATATCCGCATAGACCATTACAGTCGCTGTTATGTCCTCAGCGGCAGTCTGAGTATCGGTGACGGTGAGACGAGCTGTGTACTCACCGGGGTGTTGATAGGTATGTAACCGGACTGCCGGTGGAGAGCCTTGACCGCCATATTCGGCCAGACCATCATCGTCGACATCGAGACTCCAAGAAACAATGGAGTCCTCATCAGATGCGCTCATAAAAAAGCTGACGGTGAGCGGAGCATACCCCGACTCGGGAGCAGCACTTAGAGTGCATAGAGGGGGAGTATTTCGACTGGCCAGCAATTGCATGTTGAAAAAACCGAATCTTATGTTGTTGTCCATGTTGTAGAATCCTCTGCGATTAGGTTCGCTTATCTGCTGAGGTGTGGTTGAGTAGAAGAAACGAACGGAGTCATCTATGTCCTGGGCTGTTGCCGGAGCGGCGACTGATATGCCCGTGATGTTATGGATGTCATGGACAATGCAGAGCGGCGGCTGCCATTGGTTGTTTTTTTTCCAAGTCAAGTAAATTTTGTTGTTTTGTGCGTATAATGCACCAAAATAGTTTTGTGTATCCACCACGCAGTTCTCTACTCCGATGCCTTTGTTGTGACCAATGACGTCATTGCCAATCCATGTTTTGTTTTGGGAATACGAGATACATAGAGAATGATTTGTGACACGGGAACTATCGGACTCAACATTCAAAATTTTTGCAAAATAGAGCGTTCCCGACGGAGTTCTTCCTATCTGTATATGGGCTGCAGCACCATCAAAGCGCTCCACCAATACGCCGTTTTGGGGAATATCTGCCTCTTTGAACTCTATTAAGCCGTCACCATCGTCCTTGAGACGGTAGCTGATGCCGTCGCTAGCAACAAAGTCCTCCCCCATGCCAACGACCTTAATGAAAGGCATACTGCCCCACAGTTCTGAGGGGATGGTCCTTTTGTAGCTCCAGGAAAGAAAATGTTCGTCTGTCTGTGGCTCGTACGTGGTGGCTGTGTAAGAGTTGGTCAGCGTCCATGTGTTGTGTCCTCCAACGGCGATGTTCTTATCTCTTTTGAGGGTGAAATTCGATTTCCAGTATGTTTTCATCCGTATTTTGGTGCTGCTAGCATCATTGGGGCCATCCCGCCAGAAAACAGTAACCAGCGTGTCGTTGACGATGACGGATGGCGCAGTCGCTCCGTACGTCGTGGAAACGGTGGCCACATGCGTCCAGTTAAAAAGGTTCAGGGATTCGTTTGACCGGTACAGCCGTATTGGTACCTGATGGGAATAACCACCGCAAACCAACCACAGTATACCGTCACCATCAATTGCTATATCCCCGCCGGTATGCGACGAGTACGGATTGTGAACGGCACGATATGTGCCGTACATGTCCGTCCACATGTCGTAGTAAACAATGTATCCTGAATACGCCATAACAAAGTCTGGCTCATATTCACGTGCCACGTGCATCAGAACCAGGTTTTCATGGTAAACTGCCTGACCATCCCAGGTATGAGCAATAGCACGCCACTCAAACGGCTCTTCGATTATCACCAGAGTGACATTTTCGTGTACCCAGATGGATGGGGCATCGGGTTCATCTGCGGCCGAAAACGGGGGACCCATTACCTCGTCAATATGCGAAGGCGAAAGCTCCATCGGCAAAAAAACAAGGAGAGCAATGACCGCCATAACACGTATAGTCTTCATATTTCTGTAGCACCCCTACGGTCCCTGACATATGGCCCCACTATAAATCCCATGTACGGCAATTCGGCTATCTTTTTTTTTCTGGATGAAAAGAGTTGATAAAAAAACATCGTTCCGGACACGTTTTCCCGTTTCACCCGATGTGGGTTGATAATGAGACCTAAAAAGGGTTTATAAACCCTATCCCATTATTCCTGTGAAAAGGGGATGAAAAACACAGTAAGCCGAGGATGGCTATCCTATCGTTGCCCCAGTGGCAGAAACAGGTCCATGGCGTAGCTCATTTTGCCCACATTAGACTTTGCATTAACAATAGTTAAATATGAGTTCTGTATTATGATGTCATGAAAGTATATCTGTGTGGAGAAAAGGGGTGCTGCCCCTACGTGGAAGTCACAGACCAGGAAGCAGTTATCGGCGAGGAGGGCAACATGTGCCGCCTGCGGCGAGAGGAGTTCGACGCGCTGAAGGAAAAAATCCTGAGTGGCGACCTGTAGCAGCCTCTTTTTCCCTTTATTTCTGCAGATCATGAAAAAGACTCCCTGCGAGACGCTGGTCTGGAACGTACTGCCCTGCATCCGCCGCCGGCTGGCCGAAAGGCTGAAGGAGAAAGGACTGAGCCAGCGGGACATCGCCCAGAAGATAGGGGTGAGCGAGGCGGCCGTATCCCAATATTTATCCGACAAGCGGGGACGAAACAGCGCCTTTGACGGCCACATGGAAAAAGAAATCGCCCGCTCGGCGGAGGCGGTGCTGGCGGGCGAGGATGCCATCGAGGAAATCTGCCGGCTCTGCCGGATGGTGAAGGCGGACCTGGCTGTGGACCACCAGCGGAGCATCTGCTGAGGGGCAGAGCAACGCTTATAAAAAAACGGCGGTTAAGAAACCATGCGCAAAGCAGCCATCGCGGTGGCCGTCCTCCTGTGCACCGCTATGCCCCTGTCCCAGGCCCACCGGGACGGCACCGTGGGTGCATCCCCGGAGAACCAGGAACTCATCAACATCACGGTGCACGAAACCTGGGAGATGCTCAACAACGAGTCGGACGGGCGGGAGGTGGTGGTGGACGTGCGCACCTTCGGCGAGTACTACGAGGAGCGCATCGCCACCCCCCACTGGTACGACAAGCCCATTCTGTACCCCCTGCAGCTGATACAGACGGCTCTGTTTAGAAACCTGTTTATCAAGTTGTTTCATGGTCAGGAGGTCATCCTGTACTGCCGCAGTGCCAACCGGAGCTGCATCGGCGGCAACCTGCTGGTGGACAGCGGGTTTGAGGGCACCCTGTACAATATGGTGGGGGGAATCATTGCCTGGAAGGCGGCCAGCCTGCCCACGGTGAAGGGGCTGGGATTCGGTTCCTGAGAGGCGTGTGATTTATATAAAACTTCCTTCATTCCTGGTGATAGCATGAAAGTTGCTGATTTAAAAGCCAACAACAATGTGGACCGAATCGTATTGAAGATTGTAGAAAAAAGCGAGCCCCGCGAGGTGCAGCGCCGCTTTGGCGGCACCGCCCGGGTGTGCGACCTGGTGGGGGAAGACGCCGACGGAGAGACCGTCCAGGTGACCCTGTGGAACGACGAAATAGACAAGGTGGAAGAAAACGAGACCATTGTCATCAAGGACGGCTGGGTCAAGGAATGGGACAACCAGTTGCAGGTATCCACCGGGCGCAGCGGCACCATCGAAAAAGAGGGCTAGGCGTCCAGTTTTTCCTCTATCCGCTCCAGGGCACCGCTGGATATGAGAAACTTACACAGGCGGCATATCTCCGTTTCCGCCGAGCTTCCCTCCACAATGCGGCGGGCGGAGTGCTCGAACTCCTCGTCGCCCAGGCCCTCCAGGTCAACCTTTCCCCGCTTCCTGGCAATGTACTGCGAGACGGCGGCATCGGTGAGACCCAGCAGGTGGGCGGCCTCTTTCTGGCTGCAGCCATGAGACCGGATGAGCCGGGAGGCCAGCTCCCGTCGGATGGCAGGGAGAACATACCAGGTGATGACCTCACAGGGAACCTTTCCTTTCATGAATGCTCATAAATAACCACTTACTATTTAGTATTATCCGCCCGGCTTCAGGGAGGGACATGCCAAAATTTTTTATGTAAGGACGCCATACTTCTGCCATGCAGGAAATTCTTTCCCTTCCTTCAAAGGAACTGCGTGAGGAACTGGGGAAAGCCGAAGAAAAATATCAGCAGCTCAGGGAAAAACGGGACGAACTGAACAGACAGGCCAAGGTGCTCAGGGAGGAGCGTGACCTGCTCAACGAGGAGAAGAAAAAACTCGTGGAGGAGATGCAGCAGACCCGGAAGACGCGCGACGACATAGTGAAGGAAATGAAAGAGCACAAAAACAAGCGCAACCAGTATCAGTCCCAGGGAAAAAATCTCATCGAGGCCAAGCGCCAGCAGCGCAGGCAGCAGGACAACAACGTCTTTTTCACCGCCAAAGAGTTAAAACTGGAAATCCGGAACCTCGAATACGAGCAGGAAACAATTCCCATGAAGCCCAAGCAGGAGGAGCGGATCATAAAGGCCATAAAGGAGAAAAAGAGGGAGTACGACCGCCTGATGAAGGAGGTAGAGAAGCAGAAACAGGTGGAGGTTGACCTCTCCGACCTGGACAAGGCCATCGACGAGCTGTTTGCCAAGGCCGACGAGGAGCACGAGATGGTGGTCAAGTACTACCAGGAAAGCCAGCAGTATCATGAAAAATACGTCAAGCTGGTCAGGGAGATATCCCAGCTCATCAGCGAGGCGGACGAAAAGCATCAGGAGTGCCTGAAGACCCGGCAGCGGGCCGACGAGCTTCACCAGAAGGCGGTCCAGATGCTGGGGAAAGTCATTGCCATCAAGAAGGAGCGGCGCGACCGCTACCAGCAGGCCAAGGATGCCATCAAGGAGCAGAACGTCAAGGCGCGACAGCTCCTGCAGGACAGCGAAAAGGCGGTGGAGGAGTCCATAAAGAAGCTGAAGGAGCAGGGAAAAATATCCTTGGGAGTGTAGGGTCCTATGCCGGCCGTGGTCGTGGTGGGCCTGCAGTGGGGAGACGAAGGCAAGGGAAAAATTACCGATTTTTGGGCGGAGAAAGCGGACTGCGTGGTCCGGTTTCAGGGCGGCAACAATGCCGGCCATACGGTCATTGCCGGCGGCAAAAAATACAAGTTCCATCTCCTGCCCTCCGGAGTCATCAGGGAGAAGGAGGCGGTCATCGGCAACGGGGTGGTAGTGGACCCCGAGGTGCTGCTGGAGGAGCTGGCCGCCCTCGGCCAGGCGGGCATCACACCCCACATGCACATAAGCGACCGGGCGCACGTGATCATGCCCTACCACCGCTGGCTGGACGGAGCCGAAGAAAACCTGCTGGGCAACCAGAAAATCGGGACCACCCGGCGGGGCATCGGCCCCTGCTATGCAGACAAAATTTCCCGGTTCGGCATCCGTATGGGTGACCTCACGGACCCGGAAGGGCTGCGAGAGAAACTGCATCGAATAGTGCCTATCAAGCAGGCCCTGCTGGACGCTTTGGGAATCGAAAAAAAGTTGAACGTCGACGACCTCCATGCCCTCTGCACTCGGTGGGGCACCGAACTGCAGGACTACATAGAGGACACCACGCTTTTCCTCAATGCTCTGCTGGAGCGAAAAAAAACGGTGCTGTTCGAGGGAGCGCAGGGGTGCCTGCTGGACATTGACTTCGGCACCTATCCCTACGTGACCTCCTCCAATCCCGTGGCCGGAGGCGCCGCCACCGGCACCGGCGTGGGGCCGCGCAGGCTGGACAGCGTGCTGGGCATTCTGAAGGCCTACACCACCCGGGTGGGGGAGGGCCCCTTTCCCACCGAACTCCGGGACGAGGCGGGAGACCACCTGGTGGACAGGGGGCAGGAGTACGGCACCACCACGGGCCGAAAGCGGCGCTGCGGATGGCTGGACCTGGTGGCCGCCCGGTATGCCTGCCGGGTAAACGGGGTGGACGAGATTGCTCTTACCAAGCTGGACGTGCTGGACGGTCTGGATACGGTGAGGGTGTGCACCACCTATACCTGCGACGGAAAGAAACGGGATCAGTTTCCCGCCTCCCTGTCCGTGCTGTCCCGCTGCCGCCCTCACTATGAAGACATGGAGGGATGGAACTCCACAGCCGGTATCACCTCCTATGAAAAGCTGCCGGCGGCAGCCCGGCGATATGTGGAGAGAGTGAGTCAGCACCTGGGGGCCCCCATATCCGTGATTTCCACCGGCCCCTCGCGGGAAGAAACCATCTGGCGCCCCTAGTTACTGCTCGGCTAACTTTCGGGCAAATGTTTCCAGATCTTTTAACACATATGGTCCGTCAGCGGCTCCGTCCCGGTCCAGGTAGTAGGAGGTGATGCCGGCGCTGCGGGGCGCACAGTAGTCAAAGTCCCAGCTGTCTCCCACGTGCACCACATCCTCTCTATTCACCCCAAGAGTGTCACAGATGCGCTGATAGACCAGGGGATGTTTTTTGGTCTGCTGAAAATCGGTGACCGCCGAAAAAATGTGGTCAAAGTGGTCGGTGATGCCCAGGGTTTCCGTTTCCACCTGGATGAACTCCCGGGCTGCATTGGAGATAATAATGAGCTGATAGGAGCCCCGGAGCCGGTTCAGAACCTCCGGTACTTCTGGATACAGCCGGAGCAGGTGTGCATAGCGGTGCAGCAGGTCCCGCCAGTGACACTGCAGCCCAAAAGTCTCAATCCAGTGCTGGATGTCGTACCAGAGCAAATCGTCCTCGCCCACCTTGTGGTACTCTGCCTCCACCAGCCGTCGCGCCTCGGCCAGGCTTAGACCCCGCCGCCGGGCGTAGAGACGGGGAATCCCCTCCAGCCACACGTGGTTCACGTAGTCCTGCTGTATCAGGGTTCCGTCCATGTCGAAGGAGACCACCCGCACCATTTACCCACCCACCGCGTACAGGCGGCCCTCCCATTTAATGACGGACACCGTATCCCCCGGCTCGATTCCCGGGGGAAGAGCCAGGGTAACCGTCCGATAGGTGTCCGGGTCCAATACCTGTACCTCTCTCTCCCTCCGCGACACCACCACGGCCTCCTCCGGCCGTAGGGGGAGAACGGTGGTCGCCGCCATCTCGTTGCGATAGAGATGCCTCCGCTCCCCGGTGTCCAGGGCCCGCAGGGCCACCCGTTTGCCCGTTTCCACCACCCGGTACAGCCGCCCTTCCAGCTCCACGAAATCGTGTTTGGCATAGGCGGGGATGCGCACCAGTACGGTGTTCCGGTATACCTCCTGTCCGTCCCGCATACCCATGAGAGTGTAGGAGGTGTCCACCAGGCCGTCAAACCGCTCTGCCAGACGACGGGCAATGGCCGCCGCCCGGCTCTTGTCCCCCAGGTAGTAATCAAGGCCTCCGTGTAGGGCCTCCCGCCGGGCCAGGTAGTTGCGTCCCTCCACCACGGCCTCTGAGAGAGCAATATGGTCGCTGGCCTCTATTTCCTCCTCGGTGAGGGCGCCCCCCTCCTTCCTGACCTGCACCACGGCCTCGAAGTAACCACTCTTTATCTTGCCGCAGTCCTCGCAGCGGCTGGGCTTGACCCGCAGCTCGAAGGGATACGTTTCCTCAACGGGACGGCCGTGGAAGGTACCGGTGCAGGTGACCGTCTGCCGGTCAGCATCCACGGAAATCCGGGGTCTCTCTAGGCCCGGGCATTCCATCTGCTGCTGCAGGTGCTCGACCAGAGCCTCCTCGGGGGACAGGTGAGCCCAGTGCTGGGCGGTGCACACGGCTCCGCAGTCCCGGCAGACGTATATCTTTACCACATCCGGGGGGGTACAGAACCGCCGGTCTCGAAGATAGCAGTCGAGACACACGCCGTGCATGAGATTGTCTGTTTCCCTGCCGCATTCCACACAAAACATGTTAAATCATCAGTGCAAACTGTGCGTGTGGAACGTTGGCAATATTTAAAACTTTTTCCTCTTCAATCAATCCCATCTGCATGCCGCAGGCCACGCAGCGCTCCCCCACCAGGTTGGCTATGGTGGCCCGTTCCAGGTGCCGGGTCAGCAGCTCCACGTCCCCGTACACCGAGCAGTAAAAGTCCTCCAGAACCACCAGCTCCACATCCCCGTCGCTCAGCGTCTGCCCCAGCAATTCACGGTCGCAGGCAGCCACCATCAGGTCGCGGCCCACCACATAGGTCTTCAGACAGATGTTATTCGCTGGTGAGCTTGTATCGTCCCCGTTTTGGCTCATAGATTATTCCCTGCCGTATCATTTTGGCCATCATGTCCTCCACCGTCTTTTCGGTCAGGCCCTCCTCCAGGGCTCGGGTCTTGATGTCCCGCATGGAGGCAAAATCCTCCCGGTCGCTGAGGTCCTTGATGATGCCGGTTAGGATTTTCATTTTGTCCTTCTGGCTGTGGGAGATTCCCGTGGTGATGATGTCGATGTCCAGGTCGCCGGTTTCCCGGTCAACCCCCACCTTTTCCAGGTAATAGTCCACGATGTCGATGGCCCGCTGGGCGTCCGCCTCGGTGACCTCTTCCGACAGCCGAATGCGCGCCGAGGCCTCGGCAATGCGCACGAAAGCCTCCAGTTGCCGGGGAGTGAAAGGAACTGATTCCCGGGCTGCCGCCCGCACGTTCACGTAGTAGCTCTTCAGTTTTTCCACCGCCTCATCGGTGAGCACGGGAAAAACGGTGCGTTTGGCGTAGGCGATATACTTTCTGAAAAACTCCGGCTCAATGGCCGGTCGCACCTTCTGCTCCAACTCGTCCAGGGTGGCCAGCCCCTGGTGGTGGTCGTGCTCCATTTTTTCTCCCGCCACGTGCACCTCCAGAATGTGGGTGGCCAGGTTGGTATCCCTGGCCCGCTCCGGACGGTCGGTAACCGGGAAAATGAGGTCAAACCGGCTGAGCAGGGCGGGAGGCATGTTGATTTGCTCGGCGATGGAGGCAAACTCGTCAAACCGGCCAAATTTGGGATTGGCCGCCCCCAGCAGGGAGCACCGCGACTTCAGGGTGGCATTGATGCCCGCCTTGGCCACGCTGATTTCCTGCTGCTCCATGGCCTGGTGCAGGGCCGCACGGTCCTTGCTGTCCATCTTGTCCAGCTCGTCCACGCAGGCCACGCCCAGGTCCGCCAAAACGAGGGCCCCCGCCTCCAGCGTCCACCGCCCCTCCCCGAATTCGTCGCTACGCACCGCCGAGGCCGTCAACCCGGCGGCGCTGCTGGATTTGCCGGAGGTATAGACGCTGCGGGGAGCTATCAGGGACATGTAGCGGAGCAGTTGGCTTTTGGCCGTACCGGGGTCGCCCACCAGCAAGATATGCATATCCCCCCGGATACGGGTGCCATCCGGCATCTGCTTGGCCACGCCCCCGAACAACTGCAGGGCCAGGGCGTCCTTCTCCGTGTCCAGGCCGTAGATGGTAGGGGCAATGGATTCCTTGATTTTGTGGTAGATGAGGGGATCTTGGCTCAGCTCCCGGATTTTTTGCTCTTCCTCGTCGCTGATTTGAACCTCCTCAAAGGCCTGCTCCTTTTGCTCGATGGTATTGGCATCCATGACCTTGTTGAACTCGGTGAGCTTGATGTTCCCCCGCCGCCGCTCCTGCCCGTGCAGAATCCCGTTCACCGTCACCCGGTCCCCGGGCACAATGTTTCCCACCAAGTCGTCCTCCAGATATATGGTGAGGCGGAGGGGCTGGGCCCCGCCCCGCAACTCCTCCGGGTTCTCCTGAATCTCAATTTTTTGAGAGTCAATAAACCGGGAGTCCTCAGTAAGAAGAGTGAAGGGAGTGCGCCGCCCGCATCCCCCCTGGTCCTCGTAACATTCCAGGGGCTCCTGCAGCACGGTGCCGTTCTGCTGCACGCGAATCACCGCCCCGCACTTCAGGCACTGAAAGGCTGCATCCTCCAGCTTGGGCCGTACCTCGGTGACCTTTTTGACCAGGCCGTCCACGGCGATGAAGGTTCCCAGATGCTGAGAGCGCAGGTCCCGGATACCGATTTTCTGGCCCTCCGGCAGGTTGCGCACCCGGAAGTGCAGTTTGGGGGCTGGGTCCACGGGCATGTCCATTTTCCGGAGGGCGGCCTCCGCCGCGTACAGCGCCACAAAGGGCTTCTCCAGCATGTATTCGGCCATCTCCGCGTCGTGGGTATCGATGACCCAGTAGTCGAGAAGGAGGCTTCGCTTCTCCGGAAACCGCAGGGCCGCATTGTCTATCTCCTCCTTGCAGTAGTCGTAAAAAAATCGTTCCCATTTCTCGATAATGGTGTCCAAACCCGCCTCGGCCAACTGCATACAAAACCAAATGGGAGGCCGGTAAATAAACGTGCCGGGCCCGGCGGTCGCCACATAAAAAATTTGCTGTTCGAATCTGCAGGGGACACCAATATATTTAAAACGGGCGGCGCCTTTGGGAATACCATGTCCGTGAAATTTGAAGACTTACCGCCCCAGATACAGAATCAACTGCAGCAACTCCAGCAGTTCCAGCAGCAGTTGCAGATAACCTCCCAGCAGCGCCAGCAACTGGAATTCCAGCTTAAGGAGAGCGCCAACGCCCTAGAGGAACTGGAAAAAACGGAGAAGGACACCGCCGTCTACAAAAGCGTGGGCCCCCTGCTCATCAAGAAAAAGAGCGACGAGGTAAAAAATGATCTGCAGGAGCGCAAGGAGAGCCTGGAAGTGCGCAAAAAAACGGTGGAGAAGCAGGAGCAAAGACTCAGGGAAAAAGTGGAAGAGATCCAGGCCAAAATACAGGATTCCCTGTCTCCCCAGGCCGGCTGACCTTACCTGAACACCAGGGCTCCGTATCCCACGCAGGAATCGGCCGGGTAGACGTCGCAGGACGTGCTATAGCTGAGAAGACGGGCCTCCCTGGCCCCCCTCTTTTTGGCTGCGGCCATCACTGCGGCCACACATCCGTACCCGCACATGGATATGCCGTGCTCCTCCACCGTATTCACGAACCGGCGCACGTCCATGCTCTGGAGGGCAGCAAGGGCTTTTTTGTCCTGCTGCTCGGCCCATGTTTTAGCTGAGGTGCCAGGCGGGGGCATTTCACCGTAGCCCATACCGACGTGAGAAAAATCGGTGCTGGCAATCAACAGCACATCCTCCAGTTCGGCCAGAGCAGTGCCTAGTTCAGCGGCTGTCTCGTAGTCCTGTCTCGCCAGGCACACCGGGACCAGTGAAAAACTGCGGGAGAGATACTGCAGGAAGGGCAGCTGCACCTCGATGGAATGCTCATACAGGTGAGCGATTTTATCGGGATGGGCCACAGAGGCCAGTTTGTTCTCCACCTCCCGATTGACCGGCACATCCCCCAGGGGGGTGGTCCAGGTGGCCTGTGCGGCGAGAGCCACCGGTGCCCCGTAGCCGGTGTGATTGGGTCCCACGATGACCACGGTGTCCGGCAGACCGTCCTGGGCGACGGCGGCATAGACGTGAGCGGCCATCGGCCCGGAGAAGGGGTAGCCGGCGTGGGGAACCACGCATCCCTTGATGTCGCCGGGACCGGCGGCCACCTCCGGCAGAAAACCGGGGCCCCGCTGGTCCAGGAAGCAGTCCTCGATTTGCTGGCGCAGTTCCCGGGTGGAGCCGGAGTAAAACCGGCCGGCGGCAACTGGTTTCCGCATCATGTATCTCCATCTTCCTCCCCAATTTTATAGTTTGTGGGTACGTTTTTATAAGAATATTCCATGCCATGGTAATGAAAAGCCGCTTGGCCGTGGTTGCTCTGTCCCTGCTGCTGACGCTTACCCTGCTGCCTCCGGGACAGGCAGCGGAGGAAGACGCGGTCTGCGCGGCGTTTTTTTACGAGGAGGGAGTAAAGGCCGAGGTGGTGCTGCCGGTCATCCAGTCACTGGCGGACAACTACTCTTTTTTTAACGTTGAGATCTACGACATCTGGGACCACTACGACCTATACCACACGACGCTGAGCGCCTACCATGCAAGCAATAAGCCCCCCTTGTTGTTCGTGGGAAACGAATACTACCATTTGGACCCGGAATCTCAAAACTTCGATGCCGCCCTGGCTGAGATGGAAAAAAGCATTCAGGATTTTGCCGGTTTAGGAAACGTGCCCTGCCCTGTCGATGAAAAGGGCAATATTATATTTCCCCGTCCCGTATGCATACTGGCATTTTATGACTTTACCACGGAGGAAGATGCCGTATCGCCCTACGTAACCGCATTGCAGGACAATATCACCTATCTCGCCCTGTATAGGTTTGACACCCATAATCCCTCCAACATAAGCCGGCTGGAAGATTTTACGGACATGGTGGGTCCCGGTCTCCAGCCGCCGGTGCTGATAATGGGAAGTCAGAGTTACACACCGGCTAAGGTGTCTGTTGGGCACGTAGTGAACGAGGCAAAGAGGTTGTCCAAAACCGGTGTGGAATGCCCCGAGGTAGAGAGTGAAAAAGAGATTTGCATTGTTTACTTCGGTAGCCCCAGCTGCCATCTATGTGTCGAAGCCAAGAAAGAATTGGAGAAACTGGAAGTGCTCTATCCGCAACTAAACGTATCCTACCACAACTATGACTACGAGTTAGATTTGCTCTTTAGATATCTAAACAGCACAGAAGGGTCCGACGGTTATTCGGGCTCATTTTATATTTTTATAGGAGACCGGCTTTTTGGCGAGGGCCAATTTGGCGAATTGGAGGAGTACATCAAAAAACATTTGGACACCGGGTTGGAGTGTCCCCAACCGGGGTCCACCGAAAAGATAAAAAAAGAATTCGAAGAGCTCACCCTGGTGGCCATAGTAGCCGCCGGCTTATTGGACGGGATAAACCCCTGTGCTTTCGCCACCCTGATTTTTTTTATAGCCTATCTGGAGCGGATGAAACAGAGTAAAAAAGCGCTTTTTTCAATTGGCATGTCATTTTCCGCCGCCGTTTTCATCGGTTACTTTCTTATCGGTCTCGGCCTCATCCACCTCTATGACAAAATAGAGGACGCCGGGGTAAAATCCGATTATATCTACCTATTTGCAGGTTTTTTTGCTCTGATATTGGCTACGTTCAACATTTTTGATTACTTCCGCATTGGACAAGATGAAAAAACAATTCTCCAGTTGCCGGGATTTTTGAAACGGCGGAGAGGCAGAATCATAAGGGTGCTCACCAAAAAAAGGGGCATGGTCCTGTTGGCCATTCTGGCTTTCCTCACCGGCATAGGCATTGCCTTTCTGGAGCTACCCTGCACAGGCCAGATATATCTGGTGATAGTAGCCGCGGTAAGAAGCACTGCGGTACATTGGACGGATTCCATCCCCATCCTGCTTCTATACAACGCCATGTTCATCCTTCCCCTGCTCATCATCCTGGGCCTCTTCTACAAAGGAGTTACCTCCCAAAAACTGGGGGAGATGCAGAAGAAGCGACAGGGCCTGGTCAAGCTGCTCACCGCACTGGTGCTGGCCATAGTGGGGTCCTACATGCTGTACCTCGTCCTGTGGTAGGTACCTCCATCCACCAAAGTTTATATAACCAGAAAAAATGGGGCTTTATGCATCTCCTGAAGACGGGTCTGCTGCTGGCCACCCTTTTTTCTCTGCTGGCCGCCGGGCAACCCCTTGAACCCGTGCCGTGTGTCACTGAAGGAGCGTGGTCCGCTTCCCTCCCCGTGACGACCATCCATGTGGCCCTCTATGGCTCCATCTCGCCCTCGGTGCTGCAGGTAGAGGAGGCCCTGACCTATGTCTGGGAGACGCCTCACGCCCGGTACGAGATGTCCGTAGACATGATTGGCCGACCAGAGGTGACCGGCGGGCGGCTCACCGGCGGGGGCTACGACGTGTTTGTCATCGGGGCCAGCGGACGGCAGTATTTTCATGGAATAACACAGCAATGGAAGAACGAGGTAGCCACCTTCATAGAGAAGGGAGGAGGATATGTGGGAATCTGCGGCGGGGCCAACGTGGTCTCTCTGGGGTTCGAGGAGCCCCGGGCAGCCCTGGACTTCGTTATCAACCAGGCGGCCCTGAAAATCGTCAACGTCTACATCAACGACCAGCAGGAGCAGGAATGGCAGTACCTGTGGAAAGACACCGGAGAGGACCACATACCCCTTGCCACCTGGATTGACGTCTCTTTTGCCGTGTTCAGCGGTCACACCTCAGACCGGCGACCCATGGTGTACGGCGGCGGGCCGGGGATGTACCCCGGCGACGCCCAGGGTCTGGCTCCGGTACAGCCCATCGCCGTCTACCTGGAGGAGCCCATGCAGGTGGCACCCCTCCATTACTACCGGCCAGCGCTCCCCAGCTGGACAATATGGAAAAACGTGACCACCGACATCCGGGGGCAGTGGGCGGGGGTACAGACCTCCTACGGAGCCGGCAGGATGGTACTGTTCGGCAACCATCCGGAGATACCGCCCATGCTCAACGGCAGCATCCGCGAGTTCTTCGGCCCCTCCATCTACGGCATACCCCGCATGGTCTATGAATGGCAGGGAGGAGACCAGCTCCCGCTGGACTACAACTGGTGGATAATACGGCGCAGCGCAGCCTGGACTGCCGGAACACCGGAGGCGGAGCTGCCACCCGTTATGTACAACGAGTAAATAGGCAGTAAGCGATGCAAACAAGGGCGAGGCAGGCCGTAACATTAATTTGGGTATGGCTCATTAGGGGTGGGTATTAGCATGATTCCGGAGACGGCGCTGGTCAGCGTGTACGACAAAACGGGAATTGACGAGCTGGGCCGGGCTCTGCACCGGGCAGAGGTAACCATCATTTCCACCGGGGGGACGGCCGCTGCCCTTTCCCGGGCGGGTGTTCCCGTCACTCCCATAGAGCATATAACCGGGTTCAGCAACCTGATGGAAGGTCGGGTGAAAACCCTGCATACCGACATCTACGCCGGCATTCTGGCCCGGCGGGGCACCCCCGACATGGAAACCCTGGCCGCCAAGGGCATCACGCCCATCGACATGGTGGTCTGCGACTTTTATCCCCTGGAGCTGGGCATGGCCGACATGGACATCGGCGGCCCCTGCATGGTGCGGGCGGCAGCCAAAAACTGGAGAGACGTGGTGGTGGTCAGCCATCCCTCCCAATACACCAGGGTCATAGGGCAACTGGACACCGGCTTCGACGAGGACAGCCGGAGGCACCTGGCCATTGAGGCTCTGCAGCGCACCTCCCACTACGACGCCATGCTGTGGAGTGGCGAAGGCCATCCCAAGTTCCCGGAGCTGCTGACCCTGCCCTTCCAAAAAGCGGCTGTTCTTCGCTACGGAGAGAACCCCCACCAGGAAGGAGCGTTCTACGTGGGACGGGCGGCCGAGCCCTGCGTGGCCAGCGGTCGGCAGCTGCAGGGAAAAGAGATTTCCTACAACAACCTCCTGGATGCTCACGGGGCCATCGAGTGCGTCAAGGAATTCGACCAGCCCACCGTCGTGATCATGAAGCACGCTACTCCCTCGGGTATCGCCTCCCACGACGACCTGGTGGAGGCCTGGAGGGGCGCCTTTGCCACCGACGAGTACTCCCCCTTCGGCGGCGTGGTGGCCGTGAACCGGGAGGTCAGCGGAGCCCTGGCCCAAAAAATGACCGATATTTTCCTGGAGGTCGTCATCGCCCCCGCCTTCAGCTCCGGGGCACAAAAAATATTCAGAGAAAAAAAGAATCTGCGGCTGCTCCAGGTGGACGGCCTGGGAAGCTCCCGCCGCCAGCCCGGTCTGGAGTTCCGCAGCGTCAACGGCGGCCTGCTGATTCAGGACCGGGACGTCCAAGAAATAAGGAGTGAGGACTGGCAGGTGGTGACAGAGACCAAACCCTCCCACCACGACCTGCAGTCCATGTCCTTTGCCGTGAAATGCGTCAAACACATCAAATCCAACGCCGTGGTGTTCGTCAAGGACACCCGGACGGTGGCCATCGGCGGAGGGCAGACCTCACGGGTGGACGCCAGCTGGATTGCCGTACACAAAGGCGGAGAGAACATCCGGGGATCCATCATGGCCTCCGACGCCTTTTTCCCCTTCCGGGACGCGGTGGACGTGGCGGCGGAGGCGGGCATCCGGGCCATCATTCAGCCCGGAGGCTCCATCCGGGACCGGGAGGTCATCCAGGCAGCCAATGAGCACGGCATCGCCATGGTGTTCTCGGGACGCCGCTACTTCCTGCACTGACTTCGCTCCCCACCGCCCCTTTCCACAAGGGCCTCATCATGGAGAGAGTTATTCTCCCAGCAGGCGCTGAATCAGGGCAACGGCTTTTTCCGCTCCCTGGGCCACCTCCGGGCTCATCTGTCCATGGCCGAATGTTTTCACGGAAACGCCCACGAAATGAACATCGGAGGGAAAACGGGGCATGGTGAGACGCAGAATCTTCAGTCCCTCCCCCACACCCAGCAGGTGGGCATCCACCGCCACGTCCCGCAGGCGCTCAAACACCTCTGCCCCCTGGAAATGGACCACCCGGCCCGGCTCCAGGTCCGGTGCGTACACCGCATCCACCACCACCAGGCGCTCCTCCCCCCTGTAGACGTTGCTCAGCCGAAAAACGTCCGTTCCCAGAAACACCACCCGGGCCTCGGCTCCGTCTCTCAGAGAGTCATAGACGTGGGCACCCACGGCGTCCTCGCCCACCAGGGGGTTGCCCAGGGCCACCACTAAAGTCTGGTCACGTGCACGCTGCATGATATACAGGGGTCGTAGGCCCGGGCTACCATCTCCACCTTTTTGGCAATGGTGTCCCCGTCCTGCATCCCGTCCCGCCACAGCCCCTCGGCCATGGCCGCGATGTCCTTCTCCATCATGGGGAGGAACATGGCGGTGGGGGTGATGACGTCCACGTCGGTGACCACGTGGTCCTCGATGTTCATGTAGTAGATGAGTAGGCCGCGGGGGGCCTCGGTGACCGCGTAGCCCTCCCCAGAGGCGCGTGACGGCTGGGCCGGCTTCTCCTGCACCGGCTCGCCTATTTCCTGGATGAGCTCCCGGATGCGCTCCAGGAAAAACACCATTTCCACGGCCTGGGCGAAGTTGTTGGCAAAGGGATTGTCCGGGGTTACAAACTGGTGATAGCGCTCCATGAGGTCCTGGGCGGTGCCGGTCAGCAGGTGGTCGTTGTTGACGACCCGGGACAGAGCGCCCACCATGTAGGGCTGGTCGTTGAACAGGCCGCGCTTGGCATAGGAGTAGGGGGCCACCTCCTCGGCCAGGTGCTGCCGGTAGTCCTCCACGGGAAACTGGTCGCCGTTGTTGGATACCATGGTGTTGCCGTAGACTCCGTAGACGTCGTAGGGCTTGATGGACAGGTGCTGGCGCTTGATGTCCACGTACTGCGGATACTCGTATTCGGCGAAGAAGTCCACCGCCCGCACCGCCTTCTGGATGCCCTCCTCGGCCATGGCGGCAATTTTTTCCAGGGTGCGCCGAGAGGGCAGGGTCCCGAATCCGCCTACGATGGCGCTCTCCGGATGAATGGAGCGGCTGCCAATGGCGGTCTGAATCTCGGCTCCCACGTCCTTTAGGAACAGGCCGTCCTTGACCAGTCCCCCGTCCTTCTGGGCCACGGCAAAGGCATCCGGGTAGCCCAGGTAGTCAGGGACCACCAGCAGGTAGAGGTGAAGGGCGTGGCTTTCCACCACGTTGCCCAGGTACAGCAGGTCGCGCAGTTTGCGAGTCTGCTCCGAGGGCTGAATGTCCAGTGCCCGCTCCACCGCCTCGATGGGAGTCAGTTTGTGCGGCGTGCAGCAGAAGGAGCAGATGCGGGGAAAGATGGCCACTGCCTCATTGTAGTGCTTGTTCCTGGTGATAACCTCGAAAAAGCGGGCTCCCTCGGTGACATTGAGTTTGGCCTCAACCCCGTCGTCGCCCACGTCTACTTCTATTCCTGCCTTGCCCTCAATGCGGGCCAGATGGTCCACCCTGATTTCCTTGGTAACTTTCATTTAATCCCCGCTAATTATAAGCCAACTTTCTTTTATTCTGTTAGACATACTATTCTCCTTATTGTGTAACCCCATAAGTATTAATACAAATATATATTATCATAAGTAGGTGTATGAATATGGGAATCACTCGGAAGGTCCGCCGGACCGGGGAAAGCCTGGCTGTTACGATTCCTGCCCAGGTTGCTGCCATGCACAATGTAAAGGAAGGGGACAATTTAGAGTTTACGCCCATAGGCACCGGGGAGTTTAGAATCAAAAAGGTATAACTCCCCTGGCCTTGCGGTTAAAACGCAGCAGGAGCCACGCATGAGGCTCCAAAATCAAAAAAAGAGGGAAAGAGGGTTACTGCTGGTCCTTTTTGTCGAAATAGCCTGCCACGCTTTCCAGTATAACATCGCAATTATGTTCAACATCCGCCTGTAACGTATCGAAACGGTCCCCTATGTCCTTGAGCATAGCCTGGATGTCGAAATAGTCTGCTATGTCTATCTCCTGCCCACAATGGGGGCAGGTTACGGTTTTTCCTTTTCCCTTTTCTGCCATTATATCACCATTACACTATATACAAAATCCATATATAACCATTACGATATAATGATACTATGCGTTTAGTGCAAGTGAATCTCCCGGAAAAAATGATAGAAAAAATAGATGCCCTGGTTGAAAAGGGCTATGCCGGGAACAGGTCTGATTTTATCCGCATTGCCATAGGGGAAAAACTACACAACTACAACAACACTAAACAACCCTAAATATATAGAAAAAATCCAAAATATATACACATAAACCATTGGAAATATTCCTGGAGTCCGCCCTGTATGCGAGAGTGACATAGTATAAATTACTCCACGCAAAAACCCGTATGAAGTGGCCACGCCTCAAAATTGGAGTAACGCAACCCTTGGCCCCACTCCAAAAACGAAACAATTAAGTAACATCAACAGGCCTAAACCTCCTTCACATGACCATTAGGCAGCTTTAAGTAAACCCGTCTCCCTTCAGCTTTCCACTCCCTAATTTGATTTCTACAGGTATGAACTGTCTCCCTTTCATCTCTCAAAACCTGAACAATAACAGTAGGTTTCCGTTTCTGCTTCTTATACTCCAACGATTTTTCAGCACTCGCAGCCTCAATCTCACGCTCCACCTCCGCCAAATCCCCCTTCACCCGCTCCAGCTCCGTCTCCTCCGGCGACGATGCCGGTGGCGTCACCGTCACCTCCCTCTTTTTCGGCTTCGGCTTCGGCAACGGTGATTCCAACACAACCTCCCGATCAACCTGTCGGAGATCCTGGTTAAAATACAAATCCCGGTCCTTAAACAACGGCAAACTCTTAAACATACACCGAACGAAACTAAAACCATCCTCCAACGGCACCGCCGCAGCCACCAAATCCCGGCTCACCCGGAGATCCGATGTATAATCAACAAAATAACTATCCCGCTTTATCTCCACACAATACCACCGCCACCCATCATTAGTCTGCAATTTAAACGCCAAAAACGCCAAACCCGGCTCAAAATACTCCCGGCCCTTTGTATCCGCATCCTGGATCTGCCAGGGACGCTCCACCTCATCCAACAAATGATAAAAATCCTTCTTACCCGTATACAGCCGATATCCATTCTCATCCCAATACGTCCCCACAACATCGAAATAATAAGGATAATCAAACTTCATTACAACATCAAACGGAGGATCATCCCGGCCCTTACCACTATGAGGCACCCGGACAACCAACGCCCCCGGCAAATCCTCTATAAAGCCCTCCAGGAAATACCTAAACTCAACTTCCAGATCTACACCATATTCCTCACTCATGTTCAACCTCCTGCTTTTCATCTCCTTTATACAAATACAATGCTGTAATAGCCTGCCGGATGTAGAGCCCTGCTGCTTCTCTGTTACTCCATTGTTTAGCAGTATGAGCTGGAAGCTCATTAACCTCTGTTTTAATTTTTTCCAACATGGGAATAATGTCTAATTTCGTAGTATCACCTCCATAGATTCATGGTTTTTTTTCCAGAGCATCATAGGTATTTTTTCAATATTCTGACTATGGCAGGCAGGGCACATAAAAGCATGAGGGCTGCTACAGGTCCAAGTATGGCTACATTTTAAACAGCGTCCTATAAAATGAATGAAATAACTCATTTTGATAGCTCCTCTATAAATTCAAATGGTGATTTGATTACGAAAATTGTAATATTATCCGGATCCGGTGGATAGAAAAGTTCTTTTCTTTTCAAAAGTTTAAGGATATTTGTAATACCCCTATCGGATTTTTTACTGGATGTGATTTCAATGATGTTTTTTATTCGGCCAAAATTTTGTCTTGGGCCTTCATCCATCGCTAATTCCCAGAGGGCGACAGCACACCTAAATAGGTCTGTATCATTGAAATATTCTTTCAGGAATCTTTCATCTTCAGGATTTAGGTTTAATGGGTTGTTGTTATCTCTATTGGGTAAATTGTTTAAAACTCGTTTATATTCGTTTATTTTCTTTTCAAGTAAAGCAGGATAGTTTTTTTCTAGTTCATCTAGTTGATTTCGTAAATACTCACTCACATTGTATTTTTCTTTTTTAAGAAAGTTGATAAATTCACGCTGTCGTTTATTGAGTCTAATTGGAAAAATATTGTTATCGGTCAATATTCCCCTCCGTTCAAATTGTAACAAAAACCTAATTTTGTATATACATTGTATATACCACTAGATATAGTAACCCCGATTTTGTATATACATTGTATAATTCGTTTATATATGAAATTGGATTTTGCATATACGATGTATATACAACTAAAACTCATTTTTCCCTCCGTTTCCGGTCCACACCCACACACACCGGGACCGCCGCTTTACTAATCCCCGGTCCCGCAGCACCCCCAGGGCATAGGACAAACATGAAATATCCACGCCTGCAATCTTCCGTTTATAGCCCCTTGAATGAATCCCGGCAGTTCCCCCCATCAACACATTAAAACATCGGGATGTTTTGATATAGGGGCCATACTGCTCAAAATAACCAGGGAGCTGCTCCAGGAAAAAATCAGAAGGTTTACTATAACCCTTGATTGTTTTTATAGTATCAGACCTATTATTCATTTAGACACCTCCTCTTTCCTTTCTCTTTTTTTATCACTCCTCCCGTTGTTTGTTAATTTTTTTCAGCAGTTCCAATATTTCTTGGACTACCTGCTGGTGTTCCTGGTCGCTATACTGGTGCATGAGTTACCTCTAACGCCTGTTTTTCCTCCTCTGTAAGGTATCCCATACGGGCCAACTCCCGTTTTACGGCACGCCGGACAAAATCAGATACATTTTCGCCCCGGTGTTCAGTTATTTCATCAACTATCTGTTTATCCCTTTCCGGCACCCGTGCAAACAAAAACGCACTTTTATCTGCCATTTTAATACCTCTAAAAACAGTAATAGATACCTCTAATTAACAGAAGTGAAAATCCGATTTCGGATTTTACTAAAGTTTATATATTAGCATAATTCTCCAGATTGAAATTCGCCCATGCTGCCAGGCTATCGAATTGCTCCGGATTCTTGTTTCTAATCTCTTGCAGTTTTAGTATTGCAGCATCAATCCAAAATTTCTGTTTTGTATTTGATGGATTAATTCGAGTAATAACATCTACAAAATGTTTTAAATCTGAAGGTAGCCAGCATTCCGCTTTAGAGAAATTTGGTCGCCCTTGCCAGGGGCGAATCTTTTACCATTTTTTTATTCATGGGGTTGTTATTTTCCACCCCCTAATGTTATAAGGGGTTTGCGGAATTTAAGCATTGTGGTAATAAGTATCAATGGTGCTATTTTTCGGCCACGCCCTCCAGAGCTGCTTTCACGGCCTGGGCCACCTCTTCTTTTTTCAATGCTTTTATGATTTGTTTGCCTATATCTTGCTCCTGGGATTGCTCATATTCAGCCACCTTTTTTTTCAGTTGTTCTATTTCAGTTGCCTGGCGGTTAATAAGGTCATCGTAGGCTCCCATCTTGGAAGTCATTTCATTTCGGAGCCTCTTTACACCATTTTGGTCCTGGAATACGGTTACAGTGTTCTCCCCCCGGATGTAAAACTCGGCTAACTGTTTGGGTGAATAGCGGCGGTAAACCTCGGTCAGGTAGCCCTCATGGCCCATCAGAGCCTCCGCTATATCCCTGGGTATCTTGGTAGCCATCTGTGTTCTGAAAAACTTTCGTAATACATGGATATGGACCTTGTAGCGGTTGGTGCCATTGTCCCTGTCCCCAAACCCCGCCTTCTTAATAGCATTATTCCATATTACCCTAGCATTTTGATAGGTAAAAGGAAAGAGGGTATTATCATCTAGCTGTTTACCGTATCTGCTTCTTTTAGCCGCATTTCGTATGTAGGTTTTCCTTTCCTTGAGCCATTCCATGATGGCCTCCCTGGCCTCATGGCTCATAAATGTTACTCTAGGGTTTCCCGTTTTGGTGATATCCCCCGGAATACTGATTTTGGCGGGCTCCTGATCTAAATTAATGTCTTTCAATGTAATGTTAAGAGCCTCATCTATCCGCATTCCGCTAGAGGCCAGCATGAGAAACAATGCTTTCCCCTTTGCATCGGTATGGGTTAATATTTCCTTGAGCTCCTGGTTACTTGGCACCGTATCCAATGTCCGGGCCCGGCTCCCCTTTATTTTCCTTCGGACTCCCCGCCAGAATTTATCGGACAATTCCACATCGTTATCACTCAAAAACATCTTTACGGCTGATAAATAAACCCTTGTGGTTTTAGGGGGATTATCGGCCATGTGGCCCAAAAATGTTCTTACATCTTGCTCATAATCCTGCTTGGTGGTGAAATAATCGCTGTCTTTCTTTCCGATAGCCTCAAAATATTTCTCTAATGCCGCCCTGTAAAGATTGTTGGTGCCCTTGCTCTTGTATTGTTTCAAAAATTCTTTTATGTTTTTTCCCATTATATCACAATATAGTAATATAACAGGAGTATTTAAAGTTAAGTTTTAGTTAGTCCCCGTAAATAGCATCCAGCATTTCGTCCAATTTGCCATGGTGTGCGGAAAAGATGGCCATGCGCTTCCGCACGTACTCCTTATCCATACCCCGGTCCTTAAACGTTTTGGCCAGGGAGTCAAACCAGGCCGTATCGTGGGGCACAGCGCCCCGGCACCCGATGCAGGGAATGTCGTACTTTATGCACCGGGCGTCGCAGCCGGCCACGGTCACCGGACCCAGACAGGGCTCGTTGCGCTCGATGAGAATGCAGGGGTTGCCGGCCCGCCGGCATTCGGCGCACACCGGATAGTCCTTTTCCTCGGGCCAGCTGCCGATGGCAAAGGTGGAGAGGTAGTACATGATTTCCTCCTCTTCCGGGGGGCAGCCGGGCAGGCGGTAGTCGACCTGGACGTACTTGTCTATGGGCTCCGCCACCCTCCCCCGGTAGTGGATGGGACGGTCGCCGTACACGGTGGCAAAGGCCTGGTCGTAGTCAATGCCCTCGTTGTGCAGAATGCTCTGCACGCCTCCGTGGATGGCACAGGAGCCAACGGCCACCAGCACCTTGGCGTGCTCCCTGATTTTTTTCACCTCCTCCTCGTCCATGTCGGTGCTTACGCTGCCCTCCACGAAGGCCACATCCACGTCGGCAATGTCGCCCTTGCTGGACAGCATGTAGAAGTATTCCACCTCGAATTTGTCCACCACGTCCAGCAGGCGCCTGACAATGGCCATGCTCAACTGGCATCCGTAGCAGGAGGTTAAACCGTGTATGCCTATTTTCATGGTATCACTATATCAATCCAGGGGTAGAGATTATGTCGTAGTACCCGAAGACCGGCCCGTCCAGACATATGTACTTCAGGTGGGTGGAGGAACCGGCAATGCAGTGACCGCATTTGCCCACGCCGCACTTCATGCGTCGCTCCAGGGTCACGTAGATGTTGCGGGGGTCGTAGCCCTGCTGGATGAGCGTGTCAAAGATGCTGCGGTAGGCCTGGGGGGGACCGCAGACCACCACATAGGAGTTCTTGGGGTCGGTGTTGGCATCGGCGATGTGCTCCTGGGCCCGTCCGGTGCGTCCCTTCCACTCCGGGTCGCGGGTGACGGTCTGGATGATGTTGATGTTCTCGGCCTCTGCGATGTCCCGCATGGCCTCCAGCTCCTTTCTGAACAGCAGGTTTTTGCCGTAGCGGGCGCTGTTGATGACCGTGATGTTGCCGAACTTCCACCGGTTGTCGGTGGCGTAGAGAAACACGGAGCGCAGGGGGACCATCCCGATGCCGGCGGCAATGAGCAGAATGTCGGAGTCCTCAAACTCGGCCATGGGAAAACCGTTGCCGTAGGGCCCGCGGATACCCATGAAATCGCCGGGATGAAGGGTGTGCACGATGTCGGTGACCTTGCCCACCTTTTTTATACACATTTCGAAGAAGCCCCGGCGCATGGGCGAGGAGCAGATGGAGATGGGTATTTCCCCGATGCCCGGCAGGGCCACCTGCACGAACTGGCCGGGGGAGAAGGTCCACGACTCGGCGGTCTCCGAGTTCTCGAAGCGGAGTAGAAACAACTTTTCCTCATCGGTCATGTCGTAGACGCGCAGCACTCGGCACTTGTGGAGGTCGTAGATGTTATCGGCTATGCTCATATACACCCTCAGAAATGCCTCGTATCTCCATCAAATTCTTGAGGAAGTCAATGTTGGCCGGGCAGAAATGGGTGCAGTTGCCGCAGCCCACACAGTAGGCGGTACCCAGCGGATAGAAGTAGGCATTCTTGCACACATAGCGGTTTATAAACCGGTCCTTTTTGGTCTCCCGGAAGTTGTGACCGCCGGCCACCAGTCCGTGGCTCCTGAACTGGCAGGAATCCCAGTAGCGGATTCGTTTGCCATGAACCCCGTCTATGTCCGGGATGTCCTGCACGTCGTAGCACCGGCAGGTGGGACAGGTCATGGTGCAGTTGCCGCAGCCCAGACATTTGTCGCTCTCCCGGTCCCACAGCGGGTGGTCCTCGGTCAGCTCCAGCATGTAGCGGAGGTTGTCAAAACTTCCCTGATATTGAAACATCTCGTGCCGCTTTCGCTCGAATTTTTTGAAGTTCTGGATGTCCTGGTTGTTCACATCCTCGAACAAATCCTGGTTTTCGTCCACAATCTTGTGGCCCTGCTCGCTGCCCACCCGCACCAAGTAGCCGTCGGGCAACTCGTGCAGAAACAGGTCAAAGCCAATGTCCACGAAATCCGTGCGGCGGAGGTTGCAGAAACAGTACTCATCAGGCAGACAGCTCAGCCCGATGATGATGCCCGCATCCCGGCGCACCTTGTAGTATTTATCCGGATACTCGTCCAGGTAGACCCCGTCCAGTATGCGCAGCCCCACAATGCTGCAGGCATGCAGACCGAAGAGGACAAAGGGCTCCACCTCTCCTATGGTCTCCCGGTACTCGTTGGTATCCATGTCGAATTCGAACATATCCTGCCGGGTGGGAATGACGTACTTCTTGGCCGGGGTGACCGTGCGGGTGTACTCGAAGGCCACGTCCTTGACGTCGTCGATTTTTCGGTAGTCGTAAAACTCCTCGGATATCTTGACCGGGCCGTAGAGCGCTCCGTAGGTGGACAGTCGCTCCAGAAAAGGATGAATCTTATCACTTTTTATCTTTAAATATCTCATCTCAAGGGGAAATGCAACTGGGCTATATATTAGTTATGGGATGGCCGGGAACAAGTTTAACTACAGTGGTTACATTCGTTTTCTGATGACGGGGAGATTTTTTACCTTCGAGGGCATCGACGGCTCCGGAAAAACCACCGTCTCCCGCCTGGTATACGAAGCCCTGCGTCAGGATCATGACGTAAAGTGGACCAAGGAGCCCACCGGGGGGTGGACGGGGGAAGCGGTAAGCCGGGCGGTGAAGGAGGGCCTGGATGCGGTCACTGTCTCCCTGCTGTTCACGGCCGACCGGAATCAGCACGTACGGGAAATACGCCGCTGGCTGAGTGATGGAACCACGGTACTCTGTGACCGCTATGTGCACTCCACCATCGCCTACCAGTCAGTGCACCTGGCGGAGCATGTGCAGAGTCCCTTCGACTGGATACGCTCCCTTCACCGGCCTTTTTATCTGCCGCCGTGCCTGACCTTTCTGTTCGTTCTGGACGTGGACACTGCCCTCCACCGCATCCGGGACCGGTGCCATTCGCCTTTTGAACGACGGGATTTTCTGGAACAAGTGCAGCACAACTATGTCCACCTGGCGCGGGAGGAGCACTTCGAGGTGCTGGACGCTACGGAAAGCAGAGAAGCACTGGCCGAGATATGTATAAAAAAAATTAGGGAAGAGATGGGGGATCAGTAGCCCCCGATTTTGAGCGACGGGTCACCCAGCAGGCACCATTCCTCGATGGTCTTGGTGTCCGTTCTGTCTTCCATGGGCGGGAAATGGTTGTTGTATTCCGTGATGGCCTGCGCCCAGGTGGCACCCAGCATGTCCACACCGTCCTGCCCGTAGGCCTTGAAGAATCGTCCCTCGATGAATCCCCCCAGGAACTGTATGGTGTCCGGAATGCCGTCGTCGTTGCCGTCACCCACTGCACCGTAGCCCAGGCCGGTGTATCCCAGGGTGGCGATAGAGCCTCCGCCCCGCATTTTCACCAGGTGCCAGCTCCAGCACTCGTAGGTGGGCTGGTAGGTCCACTCGTTGTTGACGAAGTCCAGCAGGCTGATATTGAACTCGCTGTTGTGGCAGCCGCCCACGCTCAACACGGGCAGCTTGTCCCCGTTGCTCAGCAGGTCCATGTTGTAGGTCATGAGGCCGTTAACCCACAGCTCGTCGTTGCCCGGAAAGTGGGTGGCCCAGGCGGTGGGGCTGCCGTGGCCGTCGAAGGCCACAAACCCGTAGCCCTCGCTCATGGTGGGAATCACGTTCATCCAGGCCAGTTTACCCTGCCATTTTCCTTCGCCTTCTCCGTAGGGGAGAGAGCCGTCAGAGGTAAAAAGCCGGGTGGCCTCAAACTGTTCTGGCATGAAACCGAAAGAATGCTCGGTGGTGACCTCGCCCTCGTAGATGTCGTCTCGGGGGAAGGTATCACCGCCCACCAGCAGCACCCGATTGAACCAGGAGGGATCGGCTCCCGTGCTCTCGTAGGTGATGATTTTATCTACCACCGTCCGTACCTCCCGGGTGCTGCGGCAGGCCAGCCGGCCCACGTACAGGTCCGGATAGCCATCGATAACGTCCTTGCCCAGGCCAAAGGCCCAGGCTCCGTACACGCCGTCGTCATTGGTGTCCCATGAGGAAAAGGAGCCGTCGGCGTTGTAGATGTCGGCAAAATAGAGGTCGCTGAGATATCCATTTTCCGCCTGGTCGTCCAGAGCGGCGTAGCGAACCGGAACATGCCACAGGTCGTCGTTGACCTGGGTGGGGCCGTCCATACCCCAGTTGCCGGTGATATAGGATTTCTTGCCCCCCATAAGCAGAGCATATTCGATACCCCACTCCTCGATGGCATTCTTCAGGAAGTACTTGATTTTTTCCGCTCCGTCGCGTCCCTCAACGGGGAAATAGGTGCCGCCGTAAATCTCGTCCAGGGTAACCAGAAGGGTGTCCAGGCCCATATCCTGCTTATGGGTGGCCAATTCCTGGGTGATGTCCACAAATTCGCTGGGAGCAATAATCACCAGGTCGTAGGCGTCGGCGCCCAGCATCTGCTCCTGCGGCTCCCGGTAGCGCACCTCCACACTGATGTCCTCCACATAGTGCAACTGGTCGGCCGCCGGTGCATAGCGGGCAGGGAACATGCGCAGCGTCAGGAAGGTGACGCTCTGTCCGTCCCGGATGCCCCCCCCGGTGTGCCACTCCACCCATCCTGCGGGAAACAGCTCCTGCTGCCCGTACACTTCACCCTCTGTTATCTCCACCTCCAAGTCCACCATGTTCAGGGGGAGGGGGGTGGGAGCCGGAGCTATTTTCTGGTGCAGGGGCATGGTGTGCTCCTCGGAGGTGCGCACCTCGATGTCCTCGATGGTGGTGCCCAGGGGGAAGGTAAGCGTCTGCGTCTGGAAGGGGAGCATTGGGTATCCCTCTCTCCGTAGCGTAGAGGACGCCCGGTCAAAGTGAACGGTCAGGTACTGCTCTCCGGCTTTCACCGTGGGAGCGGCAGTGTGTATCTCTATGGCGGTGGTCTCTGCACGGGATGTGTTCTGTGGGATGGCACCGTTCAATACGCTGGTATTGAAGCCGGCCATGGCCGCGGTCCCGATAAGAAAAGCAACCACCGCTACTGCTATGACTATTTTGGCTTTCATATGCCTCACCATGTAAACATATTCTGGCGATATAAAAAACTAACTGTGGTTGGGGCTGGCCGCAGTTCAACTGGCTAGAGGCGATTACTCTGCCGTTTTATTTTAATGACCTTCTCCAGCACGTCCCGCTCGTCCGGAGACAGGTCCATGTCCACCAGTTTGGTGATGGCCCTCTGAGAGAGGTCTACAAACAGCACCATCTCTGGCTTTATCTGCCGGCCCACCGTGGCCCCCTCAATGGCCACTGCCACCTCCCGGCCCGGACCGGCCTTGTCTACGGAACGGTTCTCGTGCTGGATGCTCTTGATAGTCCCCACGACTTTGCCGTCATCCCGCATCAACTGTTGCTCGGGCCGAATCTCGCCGGCCAGCACCCTCACCCCGATCACTGCCGGTTTACTCACCCGGAACGTGCAGTCGGGGAGGAAGAGGACCATGCCCGGATGCACCACGGCACGCCGCCGTTCCTCCTCCACCTCCCGAGCCGTCTGGGCCCTCCAGTCCTCATAGGCATCCAGCAGGGTATGGATGACGTTGTGGCTGATTATAGTGACGCCAGAGGAAGCCTCCTCTCTCTCCGCCTCCGGGAGGATCTTAACGTTGAAACCCAGGACGACGCGGTTGACCGGCTGGTCATTGGTGGCCGCCTCCACCACATCCTTTTTGGAGATGGGCCCTACGTCCGCCTTCCGGATGGGCGTCCCCTTGAGAAGCGTGGCCAGCGCCTCCAGAGAGCCAATGGCATCGGCCTTGACGATTATGCCCTCCTCCTGTGTGGCAATGTCTATTTTCATCTCGTTCTGGATGGAGGACAGGGTCTCCTCCAGGTTTTCTCCCACCACCCGAAGCGGAGCACCGGCAAATACGTCCTCCAGGCCCGGGGCAGCAATTTTGATACCCGTGGCGGCGCTCGCCTCGCCCACATGGCTGAAGCGCTCCGAGGGGTCGCGAATCTCGTCCAGCGGTTTGGGTTTCAACAGGGCTCGCACCGAGGTAACGATGGGCTGGTGTTTCCCGGCCACCGCGATGGTGTCCTCGGCCCGGATGGTGCCCCCGTAAATGATGACGTCGATGGTGGTGCCCAGGCCTTTTTCCTCCTTGACCTCCAGCACCGTGCCCTCGGCCGGGCGGTCCTCGGTACGCAGGTTTTCCTCCAAATAACGCTGGGCCAGGCCCACCAGCACCATGAGCAACTCCGGCACCCCTTCGCCTTTCTTGGCGGAGATGGGGATGAGCGCCACGTTTTTGCGAAAATCGCGGATTCGGTCGTAGCGGTCGGAGGCAAAGCCCTGCTCGTACAGGTCCTCCACAATCCGATAAAACCGTTCCTCGAACAGCTGCTGGGTGCGGCTGCTCTGCTGCTTCAGGCGGTCGCCGATGCAGCCCTCCACCCGGGTCCATCCCTGGATGGTATCTATTTTGTTGATGGCCACCACGAAGGGTGTGCGGTATCTGCGCAGGATGTCTATGGCCTCAATTGACTGGGGCATCAGACCGTCGTTGGTGTCCACCACCACCACGGCGATGTCCGCCAGCGCCCCACCCCGTGCCCGGAGGGTGGCAAAGGCATGATGACCGGGGGTGTCAATGAACAGCAGTCCCGGAATGTCAAAGTGGCGGGTGCCCAGCAGTTCTCCACACAAACCATGGATGACCTCGATGGGAACCTCCGTGGCCCCGATGTGCTGGGTGATGGCCCCCGCCTCCCGCAGGGTAACCGTGGTACCCCGAATGCGGTCCAGCAGCGTGGTCTTGCCGTGGTCCACATGCCCGGATACCAGAACGATGGGTTGCCGAATGTAACTTTCTCCTTCCATGGCCATCACCAGCGGTTGTGAAAATGAAATGGAACTACAGGGAAAAGGCGGCTAGGAGTACTTCTTGAAGCCGATTTCCTTGGCCGTGTCCCGGAAGCACTGCCGGCAGAGGTGCAACCCGTAGCGGCGGACGATGCCCCGCTTGCGGCCGCAGCGGTGACAGCCCTTTTTACGACCGAATTCCTTCCGCTTTTCCTTGATGTCGACCATTATACCACCTCTACATTGAACTTTTCTTGCAGAAACTGCATGGTGTCTTTCGCCGTCAGCCGATGGCGTCGGGGGATTCTTTTCGACTGTATGCGGCGCTTTTTGATGCGGTAGCCGGGTCGCTCCATGGTGATGCAGATATCCATCCCGAAGACGCCGATGTTCGGGTCGTATTTCATCTCCTGGAACTCCGTGTGGTCGGGGATGCCGAAGGCCACGTGTCCCTGCTCGTCAAAGGACCAGTCGGCAATTTTGTTGTTGCGGGTTCCCAGCGCCCGCTTGAGGAAGTCCTCTGCCCGCTCCCCCCGCAGAGTGGTCTTGACTCCTATGGGCATGCCCTTGCGGATTCCCCATTCCTTGTTGATGGTCTTGGATATGGTCAGCACGGGCTTCTGCTTGGTCAACTCCTCCAGCACCTGCTCCGCCTTGCGCAGCCTCTCACCGCCCTCGCCCACGCCGATGTTGACCGTCACCTTTTCAATCCGGGGCTGGCGCATATCAGCCATAGACAGCCACCTCCGGAGGTTTGATGACCGCTTTCTCCGTTCCCACCGGGAACACGTAGGGCTTGATGGTGGAAAATCCCTCCAGATGGACCACGTCGGGGCGGGAGCTCCTGGCCGTCTCCATGCCCTTGATGGTCGAGATGTGACCGGCGTGCTTGCCCTCGGTAACCAGGGCCACCGCACCGGTCTGGAAGGGGAAAGCCTCCAGTATCTCCTGCCCGGGAACGGATATTTTGAGTACGTCGCCGGTTTTGTGGTTTCCGTCTGAGAGAATGTTGCGTCCGTCGTGCAGGTTGAGCTGGATTTTGCCTCCCTTCACCGTGCTCTTGTTTTCCACCCGGCACAGCTTCCACTGGGCCTCCTTGGCGGCAATGGGCACCACCCGCAGAAATCCCCGGGAATCAACCAGTACCCGGTAGTGCTCCTTCACCGAGGGAATGGAAAGGACATCCATCAGGCCGCAGGGGAACTTGGGGTCGGTCCGCACCACGCCGTCCACCATGACGGTGCGAGCGCTAATAATCTTCCGGGCCTCCGCAGCCGTATCCGCATGGCGCAGGTAATCACGCACCAGCACCAGCAGGGGCACGCTGCGCTCCACCGGGTGGGGACCCAGGTTGGGGCGAATGGCCCACTTGTGAGTCTTGCGCGGCAGGGGCCAGGTGCGGGGAACCGTAATACGTTTCATATGGGACATTGTATCACTCCTCAACATTCTCCTTACTTAAATCTTTTGGGCGCGACCGGGATTTCTTCTCCGTCGTTTCCGTCGGAGTTTCTTCCTCTAGAGGAGCTTCCTTTTCCTCCTCTCCCTCCTCCTGCCCGGAGGCCTCCTCTGTCTCCGGCGCTTCTTCCACCTCTTCGGACTCCACCGCCTCCTTTTCCTCCACGTCCTCCTCTTCGGCTTCCTCGTCAGACATCGCCTCCGGCAATTCCTCTGGCGCCTCCTCATCTGGTGATTCGGCCTCTGCCTCTTCCACCTCCGCCGCAGCGGCCGCGGCAGCTTCCTCCTCCGCCCGCCGCTGGGCCTCCCGCTGCTCCTCGATAATCTGCTGCTGAGCTTCCTTTTCTATCTCCCGCTTGACCTCCTCGGAAAGGCCCCGCTCCAGCCGCTCCCGCCGCCAGGGGTCGGTAAGATTGAGCTTGGTGATGACCACATTGGAGGGATGCACGGGTCGGGGAACCTTGCTGCCGTCCACCTTGGTGGTGACCACGCCTTCCACCTCGATGGTCTGGCCCTTGGGGTTCACGTGGCGCACCTTGTCCGTGTGGTTTTTGAAATCGCCGCGGAGCACCCTCACCGTGTCGCCCTGCACCACCGGAAGGCTGCGCTTGTTGTACCTCACGATGAGGTCTTCGGCCAGATGGGCGGCCAGTCGCTTCCGCCGCCTGTGGAGGGGCGCGGTGTACAAATCTTTTCTCTGCTTGCGAGGCTGTCGGGAATTCATGGTATCACACAATCATAGATGCCGTGGCGGACACCCGGGGCCACCGCTCGGCCGCTTCCCGGGCCACCGGGCCCTTAATGACCGAGCCCTTCAGGTCTCCCTCGGGAGTGACGATGACCGCCGCGTTGTCCTCAAATTGAACCTTCATGCCGTCGGGACGGTTGTAGGGCATACGCTGCCTGACCACCACCGCGTGAAACAGCTGCCGCTTCATTTCCGGCTTGCCCTTCTTCACGGTAACCACAATCAGGTCGCCCACCCCTGCCGACGGATACTGCCGGTGGGTGGTTTTGATGTGCTTGACGGCCACGATTTCCACAACCCGGGCACCGGTGTTGTCCACGCAGTCCAGGCGGGTGCCGGTAATCAGGCCGCGGGTAACCTTTGCTGCTATGCCTTTCATTTTTTCTCCACCACCACGAAGGAAACCGTTTTGCTCAGGGGGCGGCACTCCATAATGGTCACCTCGTCACCCTCCTGCACCTCGATGCAGGGGGGGAGGTGCGCCGAATAGCGGCCGGTGCGTTTTTCGTAGCGCTCAAACTTGGGCAGGTAGTGCATGCGCATCTTTTCCACCACCACCGTCTTATCCATGGACGTTGACACCACCTTGCCGGTGAGCATCACGCCTCGGACGGGCAGCTGCCCGTGGAAGGGGCAGTGGACGTCGGTGCATTCCTTTTCCGGTTCTTTCACGTTAATGCCAATCATTTTATCTTCCTGATTCGATCTTCGGGGCGAAAGGCGATATCTGCGCCCCTGACGGTCACGCCGTCGATGACGAAGGTGGCAATGTCCTTGGCCACTCGCTTCACGCCGTGGGGGGTGTCTACGACCAGCGTGTTTTTGGTCTCGTCGACAATGTGTCCCTCCACCCCCTGCAGCGAGGGGTCGGTGCAGTTCTGGATGCGCACCGGGAGGCCTATGAGCTCGCCTTTCATAAAGGTTGTGTCGTGCATCATTTCACTTCCACCGCAAATCCTAGCTCCTCTAGGCGTTTGCGGGCCTTGTCCTTGTGATTTCCCTGCAGCTCGATTTTTTTATCCTTAACCGTGCCCCCGCAGGCGCAGGTTTTCTTGAGGTCCCGGCACAGTCCCTCCATGTCGATGTCCGAGGTGTCCACGCCGGAGATGACGGTCATCAGCTTGCCGTACCGCCGCTTTTCGGTGTAAATCTTGATTTCTTGCCCTTCACGGGCAATGTTTTCACACACACATAACTCTTTGGGCAACCCGCAGACGGGACAGATGTCACTCATTCCGTTCTCCTTCCTCCTTCATGACGGTCAGCATACGGGCGATGTTGCGCCGAATCCAGCATATCTTCCCCGGCGAAGGGGGTGAACCGCCCATGGCCGCCCGTCCGTATTCCTCCATTAACTCGTTGCGCCAGTCCTGCAGTTGTTCCTGTCGCTCCTCGTCGCTCATCTCGCGCATATCCCGGGGCTTCATTTTTTCACCGCCTTTTCCACCGCTTCCTTCAACTGCTTGGCCTTGGTGACCCCGATGCCCTTGATGCCCACCAGGTCCTCAACGCTCATCTCGTACAACTCGCGCACGTCCTGGACACCGGCCTTTTTCAAGCGGCGGAGCATGGTTTCGCCGACGCCCTCCAGGTCCTTAAGAGAAAGATGGGCAAACTTGTCCTCCGCCCCCTCCTCCTTGGTCACCTTTTCCTCTTTTTTGACCGGCTTTTTCTTGGCGGGCTTCTTCTCTTTCTTGGGTTCCGGTTCCGGCTCTGCCACTGCCACCTCCTCCGGCTGCTCCTCCACCTCGTCCTCCGCCTTCGCCCTCTCGGCCGGCTCCTCTTCCGGCACCTGAGTGAATATCTCCACCTCGTCGGGCATCTTCATGCCCGGTTTCATGATTCTGACCTTGATGCCCAGCACGCCGGGTTTTTTCTTGGCCACGGTCATGCCGGTGTCCATCACCTGGTTGGCCACCTCGCCGCAGTACTTGACGTGGCCCTTGGTGAACTTTTCGGTGCGATGGCGGGCGCCGGTTATTTTCCCGGAGATGATGACCTGGCACCCCCGGGCACCGGATTCGATTATGCGCCGCACGGTGGAGTGCCCCACCCGGCGGAAGTGCCAGCCCCGCTCCAGGGCGGTGGCCACCTTGTGGGCCATGATTTGGCCGTTGAGGGGCGCCTTGTTGCCAATCTCCTCGATTTCCACCTGCGGATTTTCCAGATGAAACTTCTCGGCCAAGTTGGCAGTCAGTTCCTTGATGTTACGGCCGCCCCTGCCGATGACGATGCCCGGACGTTCGGTGACCAGCGAAATCAGGGTGCCCATGGGGGTGCGCTGAATGGTGAGGCCGCCAAAGCCGGCCCGCTCCGTTTCCTTGCGCAGGTATTCCTTGATGAGCATCCGTTTTTCGCCTTCCTGCACGAATTTTCGCTCAACAGCCATATTACTCCTTTTCCTCCACAATTAACTCGATGTTGGTAGTCTGCTCATTTTTGGGGCTACTGCGCCCGAAGGCGCGGGGTCGAAAGCCGCGAATCTTGCGCCCCCGGTAGGCGGCGGCGTGGACGATGACCATGGACTCGGTATCCAACCCCTTGTACTCGGCATTGTTCTCCGCGTTCTTCAGCACGGCCAGGATGTGCCGGGAGGCCTTCTGGGGATAGGCACCGGGTCCCATACCCCGGCGGTGGGACACGTCGTCATTGTGCATCTTGAAGGGGATGGGCCGCTTCAGGGCCACCACGTCCTCCAGGAGCTGGCGTGCCTGGGGGATGGTCAGGCCTTTGAGGGCCTTCATTATGTTACGGGAGTGCTTGGGAGATATGTGCAACTCGTGTCCATAGGCCCGGGCACTTCGCTCTGCATCTTTGGTCGCTGAATATCCCATAGTATCACTTCAAAGGTAAATATTTCGAGCCACGGGTGGCACCCACACCGGGCCCCGCATGTTTCACTTGCTTGCGCGTCAGCGCGAATTCTCCCAGATAATGGCCCACCATCTCCGGGGTGACGTGCACGTCCACGAACTCCTTGCCATCGTATACCGCGATGTGCTTTCCGAAGAAATCGGGCACAATGACCATGTCGCGCAGATGGGTTCGCACCACCTGGCCTTTGGCGGCGTTACGCACGTCCTGCAGCAACTTGTTTTGACCCCGGGTCAGGCCGCGGGTGAAACTGCGGCGTTGACGGGCCGGCAGGTAGTCCAGAAACTCGTCCAGGGACATGCCCTGCATTTCTTCCACCGTCAGGCCGCGGTAGGCGAACTCCTTTTTGGCGCCGATGTCAATTTTCTTTTTTCTTCGTGCAGCTCTCCGTACCATATGTATCACCTCTTACCGGTCCTCCGGGCAGCAATGTTGCCCACTTTTCGTCCCGGCGGGGCGTTCCTGCTCACCGAGGACGGCTTGCCCACATGCTGATGGGCACCGCCGCCGTGCGGATGGTCCACCGGGTTCATGGCCACACCCCGCACCGTGGGATACACGTGCCCACGGGGTTTCATGGCGTGGTGTTTCTTGCCCGCTTTCATAAACGGCTTTTCGTTTCTCCCGCCGCCGGCCGCCACCCCGACGGTGGCCCGACACTGCGGATGGAGTTTTTTCTGCGCCCCGGAGGGGAGCTTGACAATTACGTAATCGCCGTGGGAGATGATGGTGGCATAGTTGCCCCCGGAACGGGCCAGCTTGCCCCCGTCTCCGGGATTGCTCTCAATGTTGTAGATGGGCGTTCCCTCCGGAATGGAGCCCAGATGGATGACATTCCCGGGTTTAACCAGGCTCTGGTCGGTAAAATGTACGGTCTGGCCCACCATGGCCCCTTCCTGAGCCCGCATCTTGACAAGGTCGCCGTTATCCATCTCCACCACGGCCAGCGGCGTCGAACTGCCGGGATTGTGGATGAGGTCTCTAATCACCCCCTTCGTTCTCTCCACCGCCGGATACGGCGACGGAGCCTTGTGTTTAAAGGACGGACTCAGATAGGGGGTGTTGGCGGAGCCGCGCCGTTGATGTATTAATCGCTTTCCCATTTTATGTCACCTCAGAATATACCAATCCGCATGCCGATGTCATCTGCCTCATAATCGGGGGTCAGGGTGACCACGGCCAGCTTGCCGTACTTGGTGATGCGGGTGGTTACCTTGGCCACTTTCACGTCGAACATGCTTTCCGCCGCCTGCTTTATCTGGTTTTTGGTCGCCTGCACGTTGACAGCAAACTGCAACGCGTTATGCTGTTCCATGAGCATCATGGATTTTTCCGTTACGTAGGGGTGCAGGATGATGTCATATGGATTCATGTCTCCTCCTTCATGGCCTTGAGAGCCTGGCGGGTGAACAGGGTCAGTCGTCCGGCGTCGCCGCCGGGGGCCAGGTGCTCCACGTTGACTTCGGTGGGCATAATCACGTCCACACCTACCAAATTGCGGGCGGCTTTTTTAAGATTTGCCGTGTGGCTGGCCACGATGAGCATGGACTTGGGAACCTTGTATTTGCGTCCCCGGCGCTTGCCCTTACCGGCGCGCACGTGCTTCCCCTGCCTGGCCCGCTCCACGTCGGCATACACGCCGATTTTTTCCAGCGCCTCCACCACCTCTTTGGTTTTGCTCAAAGATTCAAAATCATCGTCCAGGACCACCGGCAGGGCCACCTCTTCGTCGAAGCGATGGCCGCGCTGCCTGACCAGGTCCGCATTGGCTGCGGCGGCCAGGGCAGAGCGGCGGGCCAGGGCCATTTCTTTTTTGTTGATTTTTTTGTTCCAGTTCTTTTCTGGCTTGGGGGGATGTGCCGAACGGCCGCCCACCGAGCCGGGCATAAAGGCTGCCCGGTTGCCCTGAGTCAGGCGGGGCACGCGGGACACGCCGCGACCCGGCCCCCAGGACTCCACCGGGTGCTTCTTGCCAGCGGTGGCCTCAACTCCGTAGGGCTGGCGGCGGTTGGCCCGCACGGCGGTCACCGCCTTGCGGATCAGGTCCGGTCGAAAGGTTTCCTCAAAGATATGGGGAAGCGTGATTTCGTCGGCAACGCTGCCGTCCAACGCATACACTTTGGCCTTCATTATACCCCCTGTTTGCTGGTGGTTGAAATATAGGTTATTTCCGGTTTTTCCACTTTAACGCCCTTCTTGTAGCGGATAGAGTCCCGCAGGCGAATGAGACGCTTGGCCGGCCCGGGAATAGAGCCGTGAATGATGATGTACTTGTTGCGCACCACACCGTAGCGCACGAAGCCTCCCTCCGGCGTGATGTCCTCGCCGTCCTCGCCGATTTTGAGAATGCGCTTGTTGTACTCCACCCGGGAATGATAGCCGGTCTGCCCGGCCTGGGGAACGGTGGAGCGGACCCAGGACAGCCAGGGCCCCAGCGTGCCCACCATGCGGCGGTGCTTACGGTTCTTGTGGTGCAGGAGTTTGACCCCCCATCTCTTGACGGAGCCCTGGAATCCCTTGCCCTTGGTGATGGCGGCCACATCCACCATGGTGCCCTCCTTGTACACGTCGGCCACCTCCAATTCAGTGCCCAGTATCTCCTTGGCGTAGGCCAGGCGCTCCTCCAGGCTGCCCCCGCCGATGCGAATCTCCATGATATCGGGCACCTTTTTGGGCACCCCGGTGACGGAGGCGGGCAGGGTGTAGGCGATGACCCGCACGTCGTCAAAGGCCGTATCCTTCAGTTCAGTGGATTTCTTGGGCAGGGAAATCCGGTCCCCCAGCTCGTCCACGTTGTCTGCCCACTGCTCGCTCACCGTCCGCAGACCGTAAGGTGTCTTGGCGTACAGTCGAACGGCGGCGATTTTGAGGGGCGGCGTCTCCACCACGGTCACCGGCACCACGACCTCCCGACCGGAGGTGGTGGAGGTGGGCCGATAGTCGACCACGAATACGTGGGTCATGCCGGCCTTGTATCCAGCGAATCCCTGCAGTCGTGGCTTATCTCCTCCTTCCGGCCACGATGTAATTCTGGCTACAGGCTTCCGGGCCCGTTTGCGAGGCGAATAGCCGTGCGAACCTCTTTTAGGATGATGTATTTCTGGCACTGTGTTCACCTGTTGAGGAAGTAAACTTTTACCCAAATGTAGAATGTTATATATAAAGATACGGGTGCGGCCCGCCGAACATAGGGGTCCGCCCCCGCGCCAACCTTTAAAAAACCCCACCCATGTACATACATGGAATCAGCAGCCATCGGCGACTGCCGACTGGAACTGGCGCAGGGAGACATCACCGGACAGGAGGTGGACGCGGTGGTCAACGCCGCCAATTCCCGACTGGCCCCGGGCGGCGGGGTGGCGGGGGCCATTCACCGGGCAGCAGGCCCCGAATTATGGGAGGAATGCCAGACGATGCAGGGCTGCCGGACCGGTCAGGCCACAATAACCGCAGGATACCGTCTCCCGGCTCGCTACGTCATCCACACTGTGGGGCCCGTCTATTCCGGCGCCCCGGAGGACGCGGAAAGGCTGGCCTCCTGCTACCGGGAAAGCCTCCGGCTGGCGCGCCGGCATGAGCTAAAAAGCGTGGCCTTTCCCGCCATCAGCACCGGAGCCTTCGGCTATCCGGTGGAAGAGGCGGCGGAGGCGGCCCTCCGGACCGTTATCCGGGAGCTCCAGCGGCACAGCGCACCGTCTCTGGTCCGGTTTGTGCTGTTCGACCGCTCCTCGCTGGCCATCCACCGGCAGGTGCTCGCTGATCTGGCCGCCGAACTGCTCCCGGACCAACCGTGAGGCAGCGGAGGTAGCGGGTGGTTTAGACGCCGCCCGTGAAGAAGGGAAAGAGGGCCGTGCTCCACAGGTGCATGAGCCGGTGGACCAGGTTTCCCGCCAGGCCCCACAGCGAATGGTGACCGCCCAGGGGCATGGCTACCTCCATGGTGCTCCAGTCGCTCCACAGGCCGTAGACGTCGGCCACCCGGGCGCGCACCGTGTAGGTGCCGGCCTGCTTCCAGCGGTGGGTCACCGATATGACGTCCCCAGACGACCAGCGGGGCTGAGAGCAGCCGCATTCGTACAACTCTACCGCCTCGTCCCCGAAATCCACCTCCAGCCTATCCATAAGGTCGCCGTCCGGGTCCACCACGGTGATGTTGTAGGCATAGAAGTCGCGAATGGAGCCCGAAGCCGGGCCTTCAATGGTGGGGGGAAGGGGAGGATTGTTGGCGGTGGCGGCCGCCGGCGCCGCAGGGGCCACAACGGCCAGCAGGCCCAGCACCGCTGCCAGTAGCACTGCCCGTGCTTTTTCATTGACCATGAACATATATACCCAGGCAGTATTTAATATTAACGATTGTTAATTAAGAAGGGTCCGTGGAGGGAGAAAATGTTAAAAAACACAGCCCCCTTTACATGCCGCGGGCAGAGCGGAGAATAAGGATTTGCCTCCGATTTTCAGCTGCTCTGCCCCACCCTCATTTTCACCTTTTGCCCTCTCCCCAAGGCCACATGTAGAGACTATCTGCTTTTTCCGTCTGCAGCGTCCCTCCGATGAAAAATCGAACGAAATAAATACCGTTCATACTTATGTATCATGATTTATTCATGGCCGAGCGACCAGAGCGGTGGGGCAGCAGAATGGGATTCATTCTCGCCACTATCGGCTCCGCCATCGGGGTGAGCAACGTATGGCGTTTCTCCTACCTGGCCTACAAAAACGGCGGCGGGGCTTTTTTACTGCCCTACGCAATCGCCCTGCTCACCGTGGGCATACCGCTGCTGATTGTGGAACAATCTCTGGGCCACGAGATGCGGGGCTCGGCCCCCGCTGTGTTCCGAAAAATCAAACAAAAATTTGAGGTATTCGGCTGGTGGCCGGTGGTAATCCTGGTGTTCGGGCTCAACCTGTACTACGCGGTGATTCTAAGCGACTGCATCAACTATTTCGCCCTGTCGGCCACCCTGGGATGGGGAGACGACCCTAACGCCTATTTCTTCCACGATTTCCTGCATGCATCCCATGACCCCTGGGTCATCGGGCTTCCGGTGCTGGCCATCGTGCTGGGGCTGCTCATAATCTGGGTTCTAAACTGGGTCATTATAAGAAGCGGGCTGCGGGGAGGAGTGGAGCGAGTATGCAAGATACTGATACCCCTGCTGATGGTGCTGGCCAGCATTCTGGTGATACGGGGGGTGACCCTGCCCGGCTCATGGGAAGGCATCAGATGGTACGTAACCCCTCATTTTGATGCGCTGTTCAACCCGCTGGTATGGATAGACGCCTTCTCCCAGGTGTTCTTTTCCCTCAGCCTGGGCATGGGGGTAATCATGGCTTATTCAAAATATCTGCCCAAAAAATCCAATCTGTTCGGCAACGCCCTGATTGTAGGATTCGCGGACACCTTCTTCTCGGTTTTCATCGGCATAGCCGTGTTCGGCATACTGGGAAACATGATGCACACCACGGGCCTCCCCATGGAGGAGGTGGTAGAGGGTGGCATCGGGCTGGCCTTCGTGGTGTTTCCCCAGGCATTCAACACCCTGCCCCTTCTCCCGCAGATAGTGGCCGCCCTCTTCTTCCTGACCCTGATAGCCGCCGGTCTTTCCTCCCTCATCTCCATGATTGTGGCCTTTCTGTCAGGCATCATCGACAAGTTTAAGGTCAATCAGGGAAAGTGGATAAATCTGCTGTGCATCATTGGCTTTCTGGGAGGCATCATTTTCACCACGGAAAGCGGCATCATGTGGCTGGACATAGTGGACCATTTCCTCCTGGGCTACGGCCTGGTTCTCATGGGGCTGCTGGAAATCGTCATCATCACCTGGGTGTACGGCGAGCACCGTATCGTCCAGCACGTCAACGCCATGTCCGCCCACCGGTTGGGGGCCACCTTCAGCCGGCTCATAAAATATGTGACTCCCGGTATGCTGGGCGTAGTACTGCTGTTCTCCGTGTACAATGAAATTGTCATCCCCTACGGGGGCTACTCTCGCTCCGCCACCATGGTCATCGGGTTCGGCTGGCTTCTGGCCACCCTGCTCATCGCCATAGGGCTCTCCAGGCTGAAATGGAGGACAGACGACAGCCCGCAGGACAGTTAAAAGACAGCGGACCACATCCCGGCCCCGCCGCCTGGGTTTGGAACCCTTTTTGGTAGTAAAAAAATGCCCGGGTCGGGATTTGAACCCGAGTCTAAGCCTCCGCAGGGCTTCAGGATATCCAAGCTACCCCATCCGGGCATAGAGTGCGACGCCTGCTATTTGAGTACGTCCACCAGCGCCACTTTTTCCAGTATCAGGTCACCATACATAGATTTATCGACGGCGGCCATCTCCGCCGGGGTTATACCAAAGGCGGCCAGCGCTGCGCCCCCCCTGGCCACCTCAGGGTCCACCACCAGCTTCTGCCGGTGCAGGAATTCTTCCAGGGCGGACTGGTCCACGGTCCCCCCGTATCCAGGGATATCCGTGCTCCCCACCGCCGCCACCACCGCCGCCTCCCCGTCCCGAATGCCCATCAGGTCTATGGCCTCCCGTATCTGCCGCTGACCGGAGGCGTACAGAAGCACCTCCATGTCCAGGGTGTTGCAGGTGGCGGTTCCCTGCCGAAACGCTCGCACTGCGTGCTCCGCCGCCGCTATGACGTGTTCCTCCCCGTAGACGTGGGGCGCATGCAGGGCCTGGAGGGCCACGCTCTGTTTCCGGCCGAATTCCCTGAGGCCAGTCAGAAGCGAGATGACAGCGGCCACCTGCCGGCAGCCCACGATTATCACCTGCATGTTATTCTACCTGCTCCTTGATGCTCCGGGCGATGACGGTGCCGATGTGGGGCACCCGTGCCAGCCGCTCAATGCTCACCCCTCTTAAATCGTTTACGCTCCTGAAGCCGGCGTTGTACAGGGCCCGGGCCCTCACCCGCCCGATGCCCCGCAGCTGGACCAGGTTGAGCAACTCCTCCCGGCAGCCGTAGGTAACGCGCATGATGAGGTTGGTGAGCGGGGTTACCGCCTCAAAGTCGAACTGCCGGGCCAGCTCCCTCATGGCATGCAGCAGCCACTCCGCAATCTCCACCTTGCTTCTGATGTCGCCGGGCCCCACGTTGTAGCGCTGTACGATGGCGTCCTCGTGCTTTTCCTCTATCCAGTCGTGCAGCAGGGCGGCCGTCTTCACCTCGGCCAGGAACCATTCGTAGTCCGGGGACATGGGCAGCGGGGGGGTCAGCAGCAGCTTCTCCTGCTCCAGTTTTTCCTCCACCCACTGGTCCCGCTTGGCCAGGTAGAGACAGCGCATGTCCGGGGTGGCACAGACGGCGTGCAGGTAGCCGAAGTCGCTCCCCCTGCCCGCCTCCAGGGCCTCCCGCATCTTGAGCGCCGAGAGAGGGTCCAGGTACAGGCTGGAGGCCTTCTGGCCAAAGAGGGTGGCCTTCCAGATGCCGGAGCGGGCGATAAACCCGTTTTCCTCCAGAAACAGGAGGATGTCCTCCACCGTGTCCTGGGGCACGGTGCCCGCCTGGTGGGCGGCAAAGGTCCGGCCCAGAAACTCCAGGATTTCGTCCCGGGTAACGGCGAAGTTGGTGGCGATGAGGGCCAGCAGGTGGATGCGCAGGGCCGGCTCGCTGCCCAGCTTGGAGTAGACCGGCTCCACCTCTCCCCTGAGGTATTCCTCCATCAGCCGATGTTTCTCCTCCCGGCTTTTGGCCAGCAGCACCGCCTCCCCCACCTCATCATAGCCGGGCCTCCCCGCCCGCCCCATGGCCTGCTTGACCTCCATGAGCGGGATGGGCACCATGCATCCCGCCTCCCCCGAGTAGCGATAGATGTGCTGCATAACCACCCGCCGGGCCGGGGTGTTCACCCCGGCGGCCAGTGTGGGGGTGGCCACGATGCATTTGAGGATGCGCTGCCGAAACAGGCTCTCGATGAGCGTGCGGTGGCGGTGGAGGAGACCGGCATGATGAAAGGCTACCCCGTGCTCCAGGCATTCGGCCAGTTTTTGGGCGATCACCGTGGCGTCATCTGGGGAGCGCATGTCCTCTGCCGCCTGGCGAAGGGCGGCTCGCTCGCTGTCCAGGAAGATGTCGACCGCCTCCATCAGTTTGTGGGCATACCGCTGGGCGGAGCGACGGCTGTTGACGAAGACCAGGGCCTGCCCTCCATCCTCCAGGATGTCGGTGACCAGAGATTCCGTCGCTCCCTTCCCGGCCACCGTTTTTTCGGTTCCGTCCAGGAAATAGATGGTATCCCGGTAAAACACCCCCTCCTTGAGGGGGACGGGGCGCCAGTCGGACTGCACCAGCCGGGCCTGCAACCAGGTGGCGATGGCATCGGCGTTGCGAATGGTGGCGGACAGGGCGATGACCTGCAGGTGGGGATTCATGACCCTCAGCCGGGTGAGCACCATCTCCAGGGTGGGCCCCCGCGAGTAATCGTTGACGAGATGGATTTCGTCGGCCACCACAATCTCCACGTCGCTCAGCCAGCCGGCCCCGTGGCGGAGCAAGGAGTCCGCCTTTTCAGAGGTGCAGATGACGATGTCGTAGCCGGCCAGGTGGCTGCTGGCCTGGTCCAGATCCCCGGTGGAGATTCCCACCCTAACGCCCAGGTCACGGAAGGGCTGCAGGTCCTCCCATTTCTCACTGGCCAGGGCCCGCAGGGGCACGATGTACAGGCTTTTTTTCCCCCGGAGGGCGGCATCCAGAATGGCCAGGTAGGCCACCAGGCTCTTGCCGCTGGCCGTGGGCACGGAGAGCACCACGTTGTGACCCTCCATCACCAGGGGCAGGGCCTCCTGCTGCGGGGGATACAACTCGATGATGCCCTGCGCCTTCACCACCTCGCGGATGGTCTCCTGCAGGGGAAGATCGTCGACGTGCTGCCAGGCCATTGGAGTCTAATGGGGAAGGGCATAAAAGAGTTTAGGCCTTGGATGGCCCCCGGGCCCTCAACCGGTCACTGGCGGTGAGGCAGCGGGAAGAGCTCTCTGCCTGCAAGACGGAGGGCCCAGTCATGCAACAGTTGCAGGAGGGCTCCGGTCCGAGACGGGGAGGCGGAAGAGGTCAGCGGCATGCTCACCCGGAGCGTGGACCAGTTGCTTTCAGCGCCTTCCGAATCCCGTGCCTTGACCCGAATGGTGTAGTTGCCGTCCTCCTCCCAGGCGTGCTGCCGGGTTATGGCCTCTCCGGAGGGATATGGCCCGCTCCAGTGCCCGGTTGAGCCGGTTCCCCAGTCGATGAGGTAATACACCATGTCCTCCTCGGGGTCGGCAGCAGCAATGGTGTAGTTGTAGGCGGTTCCCGTTTCCCCGCTGGCGGGGCCGGATATGGAGGGGGCATGAGGCGGCGTGTTGGGCTTTTCCTCGATTACCCCGAAGTACACGTGGTCAAAGCGAATCTCTGCATCCGTAAGGTGGTCCGAGTAGGCACCGGCGCAGAGCAGTATGCGGACGTAGCAGGCATCGGGGGGAAGCCGAAGGGAAGCGCCGCTCTCGGGGGACAGCATAATCTCCTTCTGATGCCAGGCGGTGTCCTGGTAGGGACAGCTAAGGTTCAGGGTGCTCAGGTAGCTCTTGCTGCCGTCATAGGTCCACAGGGTGAGAAAAGCCTGAGGCCAGGTGGCCGGCGGCGCCACATATTTGTACCAGGCTGCCAGCCGGTAGGACGTGTTGTGGGGACTGACCGGGATGAGATGTTTTGTGGCCCAGTAAAACTCGCTCACTCCACACTCCCGGTCCACCGAGGCCACCCCTACGGACATGGTTCCCTCCTGCTGATGCTGATGGTCCCAGAGATAGAGGGTGGGGCCACAGGGAATGTTGTGGTACCATCCATCGGGAGTATAGCGCCCCTCCTCAAACGAGGGATTGGGAACCAGGTTGTCCTCATCCTCTGCCCCGTCGTGGGAAACGGCGCTGTCCAATCCCCTCGCAGCCAGGGGAAAAGTGGCGCACACCATTATGGCCGCCAGCCAGAGAGACAGCAGATATCGTCGCATGGTAAATCAAGACTGTAACCGTAGAGCAATTTATAAACATTGCAGGGGCAGAAAAACACGTCTGGAGTGGCAAAGCCATATAAACCCCCGTCACAATTATGGCCGCCTATGCGCGTAACCTTTGAATATGTCATCGAGAAGGTGACCAAGCTGGAAAACGGCGAGGTGGAAATCGTGGCCACCGGCATCTCCTCCGAGCACATTGCCACCGCCGTGAACCCGGAAATGGAAACCCTGATGCGCAGCATTCCGCCCCAGATGCGGGAGATGCTCAACCAGCAGCAAAAAATGTTCCAGGACATGCAGAAGCCCCTGCTCAAGTTCCGCATCACCGAGCAGCAGTACGTCCGGGGAGACTGGAAGGTGGGCAGCGTGGTGGAGGTGGCGGTTGCCGAGCAGGACACCGAGGCGCTGTGAGCATCACCCTTTTATCCAGTTGATGACGGTGGCCGTGGGGTGGCGCAGGGGGGGCTGGGGCACGCGCTCCGGGTAGCCAAAGGTGAGGGCGGCAGAGATGTGGTATCCCTCTGGCACCTTCAGTTTCTGCATGACGGCCGGGTCGGACTCCAGAAATTTGGCAAAGCCAATCCAGCAGCTTCCCACACCCAGCGACCAGGCGGCCAGCATCATGTTCTGGGCGGCGCAGGCGCAGGACTCGTCGTTGAACAGCTCGCCGGTGGTCAGGATGAACACCAGGGCGGGTGCATGGTGGAACACCACATCCTGGGTTGAGCCGGCCACCGCCCTGAGGAAGAGCACCGTCCGGTTGTCCTCCAGCTCGGAAAAGCGCTTTTTCCATTTCCGCCGGTGCTTGAGCACCGTGGCCATCTGCTCCTTGACGCGACGGGACAGGTCCTGGATGAGCCCGGTATCGGTAACCACGACAAACTTCCAGGGCTGGCGGCCCTCCGCAGAGGGGGCATATTTACCGGCGTTGATGATGGTCTCCAGCACCTCCTCGGGCACCTCCTGCTCCGTATACTGGCGGATGCTCCGCCGCTCCTTTATGGTGGCCAGCACCTGGTTGTCCATGCAGGACATCCGGCCGCCGCTTAAAAACGTGCCCCTCCGAGCGACAGAGCAATTTATAAACGTCGCCACGATATCCTACGGAGGGAGTATGCGGTCAAAAACCTGGCATGGATACGGGGCAGTGTGCATGACGTTGATGCTGCTGGGTGTGGGCGGCATGCCCTGGGGGGCGGCGGAGGAGGCGGGAGGCGGGCTTAACGATGGCACCACGCTGTACGTGGGAGGGGAGGGACCGGGCAACTATTCGTCCATCCAGGAGGCGCTGGAGGCGGCTGCGGCGGGCGACACGGTCTTTGTGTACGGCGGCACATATTATGAGAATATCGTGATTGATACCGCCGTGCATCTGCTGGGGGAGGACAGGCAGATTACGGTCATTGACGGAGGATGGAACGGGGACACGGTTACCATCGTCGCCGACGGGGTGACCATCAGCGGCTTCACCATCCGCAACGGCGGCGGCGGGGAGGAAGACTCGGGCATCAAAATTTATTCCCACGGCAACCGTATTACGGAAAACATCATCCGGGAAAACGGAAACCAAAGATATTGCTATGCCCAGGGCGGCATCTACCTCCATCAGGCATCCCGCAACGAAATCAGTTGCAACGACATACGGGAAAACCGGGAAACCGGCATCTACCTCTACCGGGCCGACGACAATTTCATCTACAACAACTCCATCCACCACAACAGCGTCATGGCCCTGGTTTCCAATGCATCCAGCCGCAACGTCTTCGCCGGAAACGACATCTACGAAAACTACTGCGGCATGAGCTTGTGGCCCCATTCCACCCACAACGCCATCGTGGGCAACCACATCCACGACCATCCAGGCTGCGGCCTGGCCCTGAAAATGCACTCCAACCACAACCTCATCCGGTACAATCGCCTGTCCAGCAACCTGGAATGGGGCGTCATGCTGGGATTCGGTCCCATCCTGTACAACCGGGTGGAGTTCAACACCATCGAGGGAAGCACGGGGGGAGAGATGAGCTGGTTTAACGGGTCCGGCATAGTGCTCTCCATCGCCTTTTTCAACACCGTGCAGAACAACAACCTGGCGGGCAACAACAATGACGTGTACCTGGAGAATTCCCTGTTCAACGTCTGGAGCCAAAACTACTGGGAGAGCCACGCCGGCAGGGGCATCAAAGTCATAAGGGGACACTTTTGCCAGCCCTACACATACCACCCGACCCTTACCGTCCCCTGGCTGACGGCGGACTGGCGGCCCTCCCCAAATCCCCACCATCTGTCCTCAACCCGGGTAGCGGTCATGGACACCTCCCTGGGGCGCATGGTGCTGGAGCTAGACGGCGACAGGATGCCCGTCACCACCAGCAACTTTCTGCGCCTGGCCGCCCACGGCTTCTTCGACGGACTGGTGTTCCACCGGGTGATTGAGGACTTCGTGATTCAGGGCGGTGGGTACTATCCGGACGGCTCCCGCAAAAAAAGCCCCTACGGGCCCATTGAGCTGGAAACCCATCCCGACGTGCAGCACGTGGACGGAGCCATCTCCATGGCTCGCACCTCCGACCCCCACAGCGCCACCAGCCAGTTTTTCATCTGCGACGGCGCCCAGCATCGCCTGGACGGCGAGTATGCCGCCTTCGGCAGGGTCATCTTTGGCCTGGACACCCTGCGGGCCATCGCCGCCGTGGACACCACCACCAAGCACGGTTTGCAGGACTGGCCGGTGGAGGAGGTGCTCATCACCCGGGTCGCCGTTGTCCCCACCTGTTGACGGCCCACCCAATATATCTTTATATATCCATGAGTTTACGTACTCATACCATGGCCGATATTGAGTCTTTGAAGTCCCTGGCCCGGGAGGTCGCCGACGCCGTCCAGCGCCAGGTCAGGCAGGAACACGCAGCCCACTTCAGCACCTTCGGCCAGGAAATCTGCATGGGAGCCGACGGGACGGTCACCCAGCGCATCGACAAGGTGGCAGAGGAGGCAGCCCTGGAGGTGATTGGGCAGGAGGTCAACGTGCTGTCCGAGGAGGCGGGCTTCATCGACAACGGACGGGACTACACCCTGGTCTTGGACCCCGTGGACGGCACCCGGAATGCAGTGAACGGCATTCCCTTCTACTGCACGTCCATAGCCATTGGCAGAGAGCGGCTCAGCGACGTGGTGTACGGGCTGGTGCGCAACCTTCCCACCGGAGACACCTACTGGGCGGAAAAAGAGCAGGGGGCCTATCTCAACGGCTGTCCTATCCGGGCCCACGCTGCCCGCCAGGTACCCATCTACATACTGGTGCTGGGCGATTCCGGCAATGAAACCACCTACCGCATGGCGGACAGGCACAACATCCGGTCACTGGGAGCAGCGGCCCTGGAGATATGCCTGGTGGCCGCCGGGGCCGCCGACCTGTATCTTCAGGGCAAGGACCACCTGCGGGTCACCGACATAGCCGCCTCCACCCTCATCCTCAGGGAGGCCGGCGGCGAGGTTTTCGACGCCCGGGGAAAGGTGCTGGACATGAGCCTGAACCTGGAGGAGCGGAGCAGCGTACTGGCCGCGGCCACCCCGGCCGTTTTGGAGGCGATACGGTGAAATGGGGACTGGTGTGCAAACCCTCTTCCTCTTCCTACTCCATTGCCAAAGAAATCTATCCCCTCTTTGATGGCCTCCTGCTGGAAAAAAAGGTGGCCGCCCGGTTTTCCCAGACCGGTTATACGCTGACCGAGCTGGACAAGAAGGCCGACCGGCTGGTGGTCATCGGCGGCGACGGTACCATACTCATGGTCATGCGGCACACCCAGAAACCCCTGTTCGCCATCAACACCGGCTCGGTGGGATTTATGACCGAGGTGGACGCCGAGGATGCGGTGGCCGGCATGCAAAAGGTTCTGGCGGGAGATTGCTACCTGGAAGAGCGCATGCGCATCAAGACCCTGCTCAACGGGGAGCGCCTAGACGACGGAGTCAACGAGGTCACCGTGCATACCGCCGACATCGGCAAGATACTGACCCTGCGCCTGTCGGTGGACGGAGTGGCCACCGAAAAAATAGACGGAGACGGCATGATTATCGCCACTCCCACCGGCTCCACCAGTTACGCCCTGTCCGTGGGAGGGCCGGTGGTGGACCCCTCCCTGCAGGCCTTCGTGGTGGCCCCCATGGCCCCCTTCCGCCACATCTCCTCGCCGCTGGTTATCCCCGCCGACCACCATCTGGAGGTTGCCGTGCTGGGCAGGAAAAAGGCGCTCCTGGTCATCGACGGAGTGCAGGAGGGGCTGGTGACCAAAGACGACCGGCTGCAGCTGTCCGTTTCAGAGGTTCCCGCCTCCTTCATCCGGCTGGAGGATAACTTCTACAAGAAGGTGTCCGAGATGCTGTCCTTTGCAGGAAAGAGAACTGATTATGACGGCGATACGGGGGATTGAGCGGAGCTGCCTGGATCTCATCAGGGAGAGCGCCCGGTCCGTGTTTCCCCGCGAGTTCGGGGGCTTTCTGGCCGTGGGTGACGACCCCCAGGTTATCGACGAGGTGGTGCTGCTCCCGGGCACGGTGGCCGGCAATGCCCACACCATTTTTCAGATGCACATGGCGCCCCCCGACCCCTCCCTGGTGGGCACCGTGCACTCTCATCCCTCGCCCCATCCCCTGCCCTCAGAGGCGGACCTCCACATGTTTCAGCGGTACGGCAGGGTGCACATAATCATTGCTCGCCCCTTTGACAACCATTCCTGGCGGGCCTACGACCACCGGGGCCGGCCCACCTCCCTGGAGGTGGTGGAGTGAAGCCGCAGGTGAGAGAAGCCCTGCGCCGCTCCCGGGCCAGAGATTTTTCCTTTGCCCAAGGGCGCATCCTGGGGTCCATGTGTACCCTGCCCCATCCGGCGGCCGTGGAGGCCTTCACCCAGTTTATGGAAACAAACCTGGGGGACCCCGAGCTGTTTCCCGGAACGCAGGAGTTGGAGTGCAAGGCGGTGGAGAGGCTGGGTCACTGGCTGCACGCCCCGGCGGGGATGGGAGGACGCATGACCTCGGGGGGGACGGAGTCCAACCTCACCGCCCTGTGGATATTCACCTCCCTGACCGGAAAGCGGGAGGTTGTGGTGCCCCAGCACGCGCATTTTTCTTTTGCCAAGGCCGCCTCGCTCATGCAGGTTAAAATCAAGGATCTTCCCCTGAGGAACCAGGTGGCCGATGCCCGCCGGCTGCAGCAGACCCTGACCCCGGACACGGCCTGCGTGGTGGGGGTAGCGGGCACCACCAACCTGGGCCTGGTGGACCCCATCGAGGAGATGAGCGAGATGTGCCGGGAGGAGCACGTTCCCCTGCACGTGGACGCTGCCTTCGGCGGCCTGGTGATTCCCTTTCTGCGTAGTCTGGGAAAAACAGAGCGGCGGTTTGACTTTGAACTTCCGGGGGTGAGCAGCGTGGCCGTGGATCCCCACAAGATGGGACTCTCGGTGATTCCGTCCGGGATGCTGCTCCTGAGGGAGGAGAGATGGTGGGAGGAGATTGCCGTGGCCTCGGCGTGCACCCACACCCAGCGGCAGGTGTCCCTGCTGGGAACCCGTCCGGGGGGGGCGGCGGCGGCCACCTATGCCGTGTTGGAGGAGCTGGGCTGGGAGGGCTACCGGGAGGTGGTCAGGAGTTGCATGGAAACCACGGAATATGCAGCCCGGATGGTGGAGGAGGCCGGCTTTTCCCTGGCCGCCCGGCCGGAGCTGAACCTGCTGGGCGTGCAGGTGACCCATCCCCAGGAGGTGGCAACCCGCCTCTCCGAAAAAAACTGGAAGGTGGGCGTGGACCCGGCTCGGGGATGCATCCGCATCGTGTGCATGCCCCACGTGAAAAAGACATTAATAGACGACTTCGTTTCTGACCTACGCTCGGTGACCGCATGAAGCACCTGGAAAAATCGCTGCGGGATGCCCCGGTGGTCAGGAAGGGAGACTACCACTACGTCGTCCATCCCCTGACCGACGGCATCCCGCACATCGCCCCCCACCTGCTGCAGGAGGCAGCGGCGGCCATGGCCGACATCCTGCCCCCCTGCGACGTCCTGGTGACCATGGAGGCCATGGGTATCCCTCTGGCCGCCGCCCTGTCCCTGCGCACCGGCATTCCCTTCACCATCATCAGGAAGCGGGAATACGGGCTGCCCGGAGAGGTATCGGTGCAGCAGAAAACGGGCTATTCGTCGGCCCATCTTTTCATCAACGGGCTGCACGCAGGCCAGCGGGTGGTCATCGTGGACGACGTGGTGAGCACGGGGGGGACACTGGTAGCCGTGGTGCAGGCCCTGCAGGCCATGGGCGTCGTCATCCAAAAGATAATCATCGCCGTGAACAAGGGAGATCTGGCAGCCATAGAGAAAAAAATCGGCATGCCCGTCCATGCCCTGGTGGATATAGAGGTCAATGACCACGTTACCATTGTCTAGCCAGCTGGATGCAACCGCGGTGCGTGAGGCGGTGCGGGGCTGCCAGCGGGTTCTGATAAAACTGCCCGACGGCCTCCTGCATCTGGGCACCCGGATAGCAGACCTGCTGGCGGCGGAGGGTGTGGAGGCAGTCATTTCCGCCGACCCCTGCTACGGGGCCTGCGATGCCCAGGAAAGTGCCGCCTCCCTGAACGCGGAAAAAATACTGTTTGTGGGCGAGGCCCCCATGCCCTCGCTGGCCGGGTGCTATCCCCTCCCGGCCGCCTTCGTGGTGATGCACAGCCCCCATGACGTGTATGAGGCGCTGCGCCAGGCCCTGCCCCTGCTGGAGGGAACCGCCATCGGGGTGGTGAGCATACCCCCCTACCTCCACCGCCTCCCGGAGACAGCTGAATTTCTCCAAAAGAAGGGATTTACTCCGGTCATCGGTCCCCGCAGCCGCCGCACCTCCAGCGACGGACAGGTCCTGGGCTGCGACCTCACCGCCGGCACCTCCATCGCCGGGCAGGTGGACTGCTTTTTGTATCTGGGCGACGGGCTGTTCCACCCCCTGGGACTGGCCCTGGCCTCCGGGAAGCCGGTGGTGGCGGCCGACCCCTCCCAGAACCGGGCGCTCAAGCAGGAGATTCAGGACATGAAGGAGCGGGTGCTGAAGCAGCGCTATGCGGCCCTGGCCCGGGCCATGGATGCCCGGCGGCTGGGCATCATCGTGGGCACCAAACTGGGACAGCGGCGCCTGGATCTGGCCGAGCGTCTCCAAAACATGGCCGAGGGGCACGGCCTGCATGCCCACCTCATCGCCGTGGATACGCTGAGCCCGGCGAGGCTGGACCACCTGGACGTGGACGCCTACGTTTCCACCGCCTGCCCCCGGGTAGCCATTGACGATGGGACGCGCTTCGCCAAGCCGCTGCTCACCCCCATAGAACTGGAGATACTGGTGGGCGAGCGGTCCTGGGATGACTACGAATTCGACCAGATTCTCTAGATGTTGATGCAGAAGATACCGGTGAGGGTGTCGGTGGCGGTGTTGCCGGCCAGGTCCCTGGCCGTGGCCACCACGGTGCATTCTCCCATGCCGTTGGCCGGAATCCATTCAAACCGGTAGGGCGTGGTGTCGAAAACCTGCGTGGTATCTCCGGCCCTTATCTCCACCCGGCTGATGTCGGAAAACTCGTCGCTGGCCGAGGCGGTCACCGTCACCTGCCCGATGACCACCGTGGTGGGCAGGATGGTGGGCAGGAAGCCCAGGGGGCGGGGGATGAAGGAGATGGGAATGGGAGGGATGATGTCTCTGCCGAGGAGATTGATGTACAGGTAGCCGGGGTCGGGGTTGGTGATGGCCACGGTGGGCGGAGTCTTGTCTATGGTGAAGTTGGCCGAAACGGCAGAGCCGGTGTTGCCGGCGTCGTCGGTGGCATTGATGCGCAGCCGGTAGTTGCCGTTCTCCCAGGCCTGGATGCCGTAGGTAAACTCGCCGCTGTTGGATGCCCCTTTCACCATGTCCGCCCAGGTTTCTCCGTTGTCACTGCTGTAGGCAATCCAGATGGTTCCGTCCAGGTTGCTGTCCACGGTGTCGGTGGCATTCCAGAAAATCCGGAGGGTCTTGTAGTCTCCGCCCAGCACCTCTCCGCCCCGCGGCTGGTCGATGATGACGGCGGGGGGAGTGTTGTCCAGGATGAAGGAGGGAGAGGAAGTGGAGCCCGCGTTGCCTGCCTCATCGGTGGCGGTGAGGCGCAGCTGATAGGTACCGTCGGGATGGGCCTGCGTGTTCCAGAGGTATGTGTCGGTGCTGTTGAGGCCGGTGGCCAGGGTGGTACTGTCGTTTCCCTGCACCAGCTCCAGGGTGATGCTGCCGTCCAGGTCGGGGTCCACGGTGTCGGTGGCCGTCCAGTTGACGGCAACGGTGCCCTTTACGTAGTCCGTGGCGGGCGGCGTGAGGTTGACGGCAGGAGCGTTTTTATCAATTTTGATGCGCGTGGACTTGATAACCTGATGACCGGCGGCATCGGTGGCCGAATAGGTGAAGGTGTGGTTGCCCTCCTCAGTAATGATAAAATATCCGGTGTAGTCCATCCACGTGTCCTGGTTGAGCCTGTACTGAATGCGTCGGATGGTGGAGGCATTGTCCGAGGCCACCAGGGTCACCTCCACATTGCCCGTGTACCAGCCGCTGTCGCCGTCGGGAGCAGCCGGTTCCAGGTAGCAGGCGATTTCGGGGGGCTGGGTATCAACGTTTACCATGACGGTTTTTACGGGCTCGGCATTGCCCTCGACATCGGTGGAATAAAAGTCCAGGCGATGGGGTCCCTCCGTCGATATGGTGAAGGAGGCCGTGTATTCCTCCCATCCGCTGCCGTCGAGGGAATAATAGGTGTGGTCAACGGCAGAATCATTGTCCACCGCGGTGAGGGTCACGTTGGCCGGTCCCGTGTACCACCCGCCGTCGCCCGTGGGGCCGGTAACCGAGACCTCGGTCACCGGGGGATACAGGTCCAGGGGCTGGGCCAGGGGATAGCGGTCCTGGTTTCCATCGCCGGATACAAGGTACGGATGGTCGATGATGCCGTCGGTGTCGTTGTCCCATGCACCCTCAGAAGGCTCGTCAAAATCGGACCAGTAATTGCCGGACGAGCCGTCGTCCCAGGTGTTGACGCATTCGTCCTCTGCCTGGTGAACATTGTCTATGAAGTTGTTACCATAGATGACCGACTGGCTGGAGTCAGCCTCCAGAAAAATGCCGTAGGAATTGTGAGAGAATTCGCAGCCCGTGATGAGGCTGGAGGAAGTGGCATAAAATCGCAGACCCCGCGAGTTGTTCCCGATGATGCAATGCTGCACCGTAAGGTGGTTGGAGGCATTAGCGAAGATGCCGCTCATATGGTGGTCGGAGATGGTGCAGCGAGAAACGGTAACATTCCGGGACTCAGCGGCCACCACTCCGGAGGGAGAAAGACGGGAGGTACACCCCTCAACGGTGACGTTGGAGGAGCAGGTGATGCTCAGGTCATCATTCTGGTTGTCCGTCAGCGTGCAGTTGTCGAGGTAAACGTGATGCGTACAGTTAACGTGGATACCGTTGTAGTTTCCGGTGGCGCTGCAGCCGGAGATGCGGGTATGGTTGCCCTGGATCAGAAGGCCCGCGTGCCGCCACGTCTGGCTGCTGTTTCTGAACGTCAAGCCGCTGACCAGTACCCCGGAAGCCCGTATGGCAATCACGTGCCCCTGCTGGCCGCCGTCAACGATGGTGCTGGATGCGCCGTCGCCGGTCAGGTTGAGGGCCTTGGTGACAACCAGTGATTCGCGATAGACGCCGGCCTGCACCACTATGGTATCCCCGGCGCTGGCGTTGTCAATGGCCGCCTGGATGCTGGTGAAGTCTGCACCGCCGGTGCCGTTCACATAGATGGTAGCACCCGAGCTGGCCGGCTCGTCAGCCGTCACCAGGCCGAAAGAGCCGGCAACAGCAATAATGAAAACTAGGAAAAGTCCCTGCAGCCAACGGTCCATGTTCATGTTTCCACCGTGTATTGGATGGTAAAACGGTTACTCTTTTAAAATGTTTGCTCTTGGGCTAACTGAAGGGGCAACAAAACCATTATATAAGACTTTGATTTTGGTGGGTGCATGGACATTCTCCTTATCTACCCGAAGCTGGAGCACGGCGTCACCACCCATGAGGACAGCAAAACGCCTTTTTCCAAACTGTTCGGCAATCCCTCCCTGACTCTCCCCCAGGTGGCGGCGGTCACGCCTCCCCGGCACAAGGTGCGCATCATAGACGAGAACTTTGAGAGGGTGGACTATGACGGCCACTATGACCTGGTGGGCATCAGCGTCCTGACCATGACCGCTCCCTACGCCTACCAGATGGCCGACCGGTTCCGGAAGCGCGGCGTCCCCGTGGTGCTGGGCGGCTACCATCCGACGGCCATGCCCAGCGAGGCCAAGGAGCATGCCGATGCCGTGGTGCTGCAGGAGGGAGAAATCGGCTGGCCGCAGCTGCTGGCAGATTTTGAAAAGGGGAAACTGAAGGATTTCTACGGAGGAAACGGCTGCGTGGACCCGGACAAAATTCCGGAGCCCCGCATGGACCTGGTCAGGCACCAGCCCCTGACGGGATGCATCCAGACCTCCCGGGGCTGCCCCAATGCCTGCGAGTTCTGCTCCACCTCTGCCTTCCTGGGACGCAAGGTGCGCAGCCGCTCCATCGAGGATGTCATCGAGGAGATGAAGAAGATACCCAACCGGGTTATTATTTTCCGGGATGCCTCCATGACCGTCAATCCCGCCTACAGCCGCAAACTGTTCAAGGAAATGATTCGGCAGAAGCTGGACAAGCGGTTTATCGCCAACGGGAACATCAACCTGCTGGGCCGGGACGAGGACTTTCTGGACCTGGCCCATGAGGCGGGCTGCATCTCGTGGTTCGTGGGCATCGAGTCTATATCCCCGGAGAGCCTGAAGGAGGCCCACAAGGTTTCCAACAAGGCCAGCGAGTACGACCAGGCCATCAAGACCATCCGCAGGCACGGTATGGCGGTGGTGGCGGGCATCATCTTCGGCTTCGACGGGGACACCCCGGAGATATTTGACCACACCCTGGAGGCAATGCTGGATTACGAAATCGACGCCGGCGAGTTCAACGTTCTCACCCCCTACCCGGGAACCCCCCTGTACGACCGTCTGGATCAGGAGGGACGCATCTTTGACAAAAACTGGAGTCACTACACCCAGTCCAACGTGGTGTACGAGCCCAAGAACATGACGCCGCAGGAGCTGCTGGACGGAACCCGCCGGGTCATCAAGGGATACTACAACACCCCCCAGATGCTGAAGCGCATGCTGGGCACCCTTCGACTGTCCAGGCTGGCTCCCACCTCTCTGGTAGTTCCTTCCATCAACGTGGCCATGCGCCGCTACTACTACCGGGAGTTCTTTACCTGATAGCCATGTCCTCGCCTGCCGGTCGCAAGGAAGAAACCGTGGTCGTGGGAGCCTCCACGCTCCGCCTTCTGGGAACCATCCACGGATTGAAGCGGGAGGGTCAGCGAGTGCGGGCGGCCTTTGAGGAATTCGGGCCGGACTGCCTGGCGGTGGGCATTCCCCGCGAGGACGTGGAGACCCTGGGCGCCTGCAGCGCCGAGAAGAGCGGCGACGTGGAGTTCGAGACCTCGGAGGAGCAGGACTATTTTTTCGACTGCCTGGCCACCTTCGGCGAGGTGCGGGTTCCTCCCCCCGACCTGGTAGCCGCCTATCTTTTGTCTCGGGAAAAAGGCGTGCCGCTGGAGGCCCTGGACATGGACGACGACCGCTACGCCCAGGTATTCACCGACCACGTCTCCCTGCTGGGGCTGCTGCGGGTGTCCCGGAAAAACCGAAGGGTGCAAAAGCGGGGGCTGGCTGCGGACAGCCCGGAGGCCTTCGTGCTGGAATGGGACAGCAAGGTCAACGCCACCAAGCAGTTCCGGGCGGTGGAGGCGGAGCGGGAGCGACACATGGCCCACCGGCTGTTCGAGCTGGCGCAGCGGTATCCTCGCATCCTGGCCCTCCTGCCCTACCCGCGATACGACGGAGTGCTCTCCCATCTCGGGGCATTGAAAAAACATAAAAAGTGATGGCCCATTACCTGCCAGGTGTTACAATGACAAAGCGCAAAGTGCTGATTATGGGCGCTGCAGGAAGAGATTTCCACAACTTCAACGTATTCTATCGGGACAACGAAGACTACGAGGTGGTGGCCTTCACTGCCACCCAGATTCCGGACATAGCCGGACGCAAGTACCCGGCAGAGCTGGCCGGGCGGCTGTACCCCCAGGGGATACCCATTTTGCCCGAGGAGCAGATGCCGGAGATTATCCGGGACCGGGGAGTGGACGAGGTGGTATTTGCCTACAGCGACGTGGCCTACCCGTACGTGATGCGCCGGGCGGCCATCGCCAACGCGGCGGGTGCAGACTTCACTATGCTGGGCCCCAACCAGGTGATGCTGAAACCCAGCAAGCCGCTGGTGGCCATCTGCGCCGCCCGTACCGGCTGCGGCAAGTCCCAGGTGTCCCGCAAGGTTTTCGAGATGCTGAGCCAAAAATACAAGGTGGCCGCCATCCGCCATCCCATGCCCTACGGGGACCTGGTCAGGCAGGCGGTGCAGCGCTTCGCCTCCTACGACGACCTGGACGAGCACCACTGTACCATCGAGGAGCGGGAGGAATATGAGCCCTACATCGACATGGGGGGCGTGGTGTACGCCGGCGTGGACTACGAGAGGATTCTGCGGGAGGCGGAGAAGGAGGCCGACGTCATCATCTGGGACGGGGGAAACAACGACTTTGCCTTCTACCGCCCCGACCTGTACATCACCATCGTGGACCCCCACCGGGCGGGGCACGAGCTGGCCTACTACCCGGGCGAGGTCAACGTTCGGATAGCCGACGTGGTCATCGTCAACAAGGTGGACACCGCCGACGAAAAAGACATCCAGCAGGTGGAAAACAACGTGAAGATGGTGAATCCCCGTGCCTCCATCATCCGGGCCGAATCGCCGGTGACCATCGAGGACGGCAGCATCCGGGGCAAAAAAACCCTGGTCATCGAGGACGGCCCCACCCTGACCCACGGAGAAATGAGGTACGGGGCAGGCATCGTGGCCGCCCGGCAGGCCGGAGCAGAGGTCATCGACCCCCGTCCCTACGCCACCGGCTCCATCAAGCAGGCCTTCAAAAAATACAGCCACCTGGAAAACGTGCTCCCCGCCCTGGGATACGGGAAGAAGCAGGTGAAGGAGCTGGAGGACACCATCAACAGGGCAGAGTCAGAGGTGGTGCTCTCCGCCACCCCCATCGACCTCCGGAGGGTGGTAAACGTGAACAAGCCCCTGGTCCGGGTCAAGTACGGCGTGGGCAGTGAGGCCACCAAAAAACTCCAGCAGGTGCTGAGCGACTTCGAGCAACGGCACCTGTAGCCCTTTCTCCAGAGGCGTTCACCGCACGTCCACCATTTCTCTGCGTACCACCCAGGCCCATCCCCGCGGCCCCCCTCCGGCGGCGTGCTGAAAATCCGGTGAGGCGTAGGTGCCGTCCGGACGCTGCACCAGATAGCCCCGGTCCACCTGCTCCAGCATGGGCAGGTCGTTTTCCGAGTCACCAACGGCTATGGTGACTGCCTCCCCATAGTGACGGCGGTAGAGCTCAACGAGAATGGCCACCGCCCGGCCTTTGTCGCTGTCCCCGGTCATATGGTGATAGCGACCCCCCCGGACGTGCCGAAGCCCCCGCCGCTCAATCTCCCGGAGCACCGTGCTTTCCTGCTCTGTATGCAAAATCTTGAAAGGGATATCGAAATCGCGCTGCACCGCCCGGCGCGCCTGCGGGAGGGGAAGACGGGCATCGGCGGCTATCTCCTCCGGGCTCATCTGCAAAAAACTGCGCACGGCATAGCGCTCCTGGAGGTCTTCCATGACCGTCCGTAGGTGCTCCACCGGCGTGCCCAGCACGATAACCCGGTAGCCGTCCAGGGACCGGTGGGGGGGAAGCGGAGGGTCAAAATAACGGGTGGGGATAAATATGCCGCCGCCGTTTTCGGAGACAAAGGGATGCCGGTTGTGCATCTCCTCCCGCCAGTACTCGATTTCGGCCCGCGTCTTGCTGGTACAGAAGACCAGCGGCACATGGTGCTTGTGCAGCAGGTGCAGGGCAGGCTGCGCCGGGGCATAGGAGTAGGTGCGGGCGTCGAGAAGGGTTCCGTCAAGGTCGGAAAAAAAGACTCTGGCCGGGGTCTGGTGCCCGTCGGTGTTGCTCTGCCCGTCCTCCATGTCTACGCCCCGTATTTTTCCAGTCGACCGGCGTGGGCCAGGGCCAGCCCCATGAGATGGAGGGCGGGACGCAGCCCCAGGGAGCCCTGAATACAGGCGGTTTCGTTGAAGGCGGTGACGCGGTCCCGGCGGGCGTAACGGGACCGGAGGAGCACGGGCACCGGGTGCCAGCTGTGCCCGGCCATAACCGCGGGCGTTGAATGGTCGGCGGTGACCACCAGCACGTCCGGGTCGACCTCCAGAAGGCTGGGAATCATTCCGTCCACCTGCTCGATGGCCTCTACCTTGGCCGGAAAATCTCCGTCTTCTCCCCGGCTGTCCGTGGGCTTCACGTGCAGGAAATGAAAGTCATAGTCCCCGTACCCCTCTTTCAGCACCGTCGGGTAATGGCTGAGCTCCACCAGGGGCTCGTGCACCTCCATCCCCACCAGCCGGCTGACCCCTCGGTACATGGGGTACTGGGCGATGCATCGGCCGCGCAGCCCGAACCGCTTCTCAAGGGACGGGAACGGACGGTAGGTGTCGAAGCCGCGCAGCAGCACCATGTTGGCTCTTTCTTCGTCCCTCAGCGTTTCCTGAACCTGCCGCAGAAAAGAGGAGACCAGGGCGGCTGTGGACCGGCTGTCCTCGTCCAGAGCCCGGGGTTCCCGGGGAGGCTGTCCAGTGGTCTGAGGGTCGGTGTCCTGAACACGGCCACGGAGTCCGGGCCCGCGCATCACCAGGAGGGCACGGTGTTCCTTCACCGGGTGGATAAAAAAGCGACCGTCGAACTCCAGATTCACGGTTTGAGAAATACGGCGACACAGCCGCTCGTTGGTGGCGGTGTCGATGCGTCCCGCCCGGCGGTCGGTGACTATGCCGCAGCCATCCACGGTGGCAAAGTTGATCCGGGCGGCCACGTCCCCTGGCTGCAGGTCGAAACCGATGCCCATGGCGGACAGGACGCCTCGGCCCACGCGGTAGAGAAGGGGATGGTATCCGAAGAGGGAAAGGTGACCGGGGCCGCTGCCCGGGATGATACCCGGACCCACTATCTCCAGCAGACCGCAACTGGATTCACCAGCCAGTCGGTCGAGATGGGGGGTCCTGGCCACCTCCAGCTCGGTGCCCCCGTAGCGCTCGTCGGGAAGACCGCCCACGCCGTCGATTATCAGGTACACGATGGTACCGCCGTGGGGTCGCTTCAGTTCTTCCCATACGGTGGATACGTCTTCCCAGCAGGCCGCCATTGTCACTCACCTTTGGTACACTAAATGACGGTGTGCATTATAATCGTTTCTGGGCGGACTGCCGATGGTGGGAAAAGAGGGCCCAATTGGCCCGATTAATCTTTGCCTACGTCCCAGATGGCCTTGATGGCTATGAGGCCGGCCAGCGGCGCGATGAAGATGCCCAGCGCATAGACGATGTGGGCCAGATAGGGACCAAACCACGTGACGTTTTGCAGGGAGGTGACCGCGCTCAGCGCTATGAGGATGATGGTGGCCATCATGAACATGGGCATTTCCTTTTCGGTGATGGTTCCCCGTCCCATGAGCACCAGCACGCCGGCTACAAAGCCGAGAATGCCCAGAATGACCTCTATGCCTCCTCGTACGTCGTCGTCCACTGGGTCTATTTGTCCGTCAGCGACGGCGCCGAAGATGAGTCCGGCCACCAGCGCTATCACTATCCCCAGTATAAACATCCAACTGCTTATTTTTTTCCACATTGCCATTTTTATCCCCTCTCTTGGTAGTTGCCCTTTGCGGGCATTTTTTATATGTGTTTCTGCTATTTAAGCATATTGAAATTTTTCAGATATGGACAGGGAAAGCAGGGTGATAGGCTCCGGCGACACCAGTTTTTTAAATACCAGTTCCATACAGGGCCATGCATATCGGCGTTATTGGAGCCGGCTACGTGGGCCTGGTCACCGGAGCCTGTCTGGCCGATACCGGCAATAAAGTAACGCTGGTAGACGTGGACCGGGAGAAGGTGGATTGCATTAACCGGGGCATCCCCCCTATCCACGAGGAGGGACTGGAAGAGCTGCTGCGACGCAACCAGCACCGGATAACGGCCTCCACGAGCTACCACGACCTGAACGAGGCCGGGGTTTTGTTTATCTGTGTGGGCACCCCCTCGGCTCCCGACGGCAGCATCAACCTCAGATACGTGGAGGAGGCAGCGGGTACCATTGCTGGGCGACTGGGCGACAGCTGGAAGCTCATTGTGGTAAAGAGCACGGTGATTCCGGGAACCACGGAGGAGATGGTCAGACCGCAGTTGGAAAAAACCGGAAATAGGGCAGGTGCGGACTTCGGGTTGGCCATGAATCCCGAGTTTCTGCGGGAGGGAAAGGCCGTCTCTGACTTTCAGCGCCCCGACCGCATCGTGATTGGCATCACCGACCAGCGCTCGGAGCAGCTGCTCCGCCACCTCTATGCCCACTACGATGCTCCCCTGCTGGTCACCACCCCCACGGCGGCGGAGATGATAAAGTATGCCAGCAACGCCCTGCTGGCCACCAAGATATCCTATGCCAACGAAATAGGAAACTACTGCAAACAGCTGGGTGTCGACGTCTACGACGTGATGGCCGGAGTGGGCATGGACCACCGCATCTCGCCCCACTTTCTCAACGCCGGGGCCGGATTCGGGGGCTCCTGTTTTCCCAAGGACGTGAGGGCGCTGATTTCCGCCGGTACGGAGGCCGGCCTGTCCATGGAGTTGCTGCGGGCGGTGATGGACGTCAACCAGCGGCAGCCGCTGCGCATGCTTGACCTGCTGGAGAAACACGTGGGCAGTCTGGAGGGAAAACGCATTGCCGTGCTGGGACTGGCCTTCAAGCCGGGAACCGACGACGTGCGGGAATCCTGCTCCCTTCTGGTCATCGAGGCTTTGCTGGAAAGAGGGGCGGTGGTGGTGGGCTATGACCCCTTGGCCGGCGCCAATATGCAGAAACATTTCCCGGACATCCTCTATGCGGAGAGCGCCAGGGACGCTCTGCACGATGCGGACGGCTGCCTGCTCATGACCGACTGGGACGAATTCCGAAAACTGGATTTCGGCGGCATGGCCCGGCCGGTGGTCATCGACGGACGGCGCCTGGTGGATCCGGAGCGGCGCCAGGGTCTGACCTATGAGGGCATCTGCTGGTAAAACTTTAAGTAAACACGGCTTTTATCCTCCTTGTGGGCCCGTAGCCTAGCCAGGATTGGGCGGCAGCCTTCGGAGTTGCAGATCATGGGTTCAAATCCCATCGGGCCCGCTGTTTTTTGGCCCAGGCCGCCAATAACCCAAAACTACTTATATGATAACCAGATTGTTGCGCAGAGGAACCACTATGGAAGGAACAGTTAAAAAATGGTTGACCTCCTATGGATTCATAGGAACCGATGAGTTGGACAAGGACATCTTCGTCCACGAGTCCGACGTGAAATCCCGCGTGCTACTGCGCGAGGGACAGAAAGTCACCTTTGATTTGAAGGAAGAGCCCCGCGGACCGAAAGCGGTCAACGTGGAAGTCGTCGAATAAGTCCTGCTCTCTTTTGTCATTAGGCTTTTTCAGCATGCCGCCCCAGGCAGAGTTTGCTTTTGTGGTGGGTAGCAGAGCAGAGAGGAGTCTGCACGTCCGGGGAGGGGAGGGCACAAACCTCTAGTTAAGGTTGAGCCAGAGGGTTACCAGTCACCGAGGTCGTATACGTCCTGATAGATGGGAGACTGGACGATTTCGTCGATGTTTTTCCGGAAGGTCTCCACCCGCTCCTTGGCCTGCCGGGATTCCTCCTGCAGTCGCTGGGCTCTCTCCCCGGTCACCCGGTGCTGCTCCAGGAATCTATCGCGGTGGATGGAGGGAAACACGTTGTAGGTGCAGAAGGGGATGAGACGGTGGCCGGCGGAGTAGTGGATGCTGCACCGCTCCACCCGGTGGACATCGTAGTTGTAGTAGTCCTGGAAGTGCATCATGCCCAGGAAAATGAAGCTGTAGTGGAACTTGCGCAGGGTGGAGTAGTCGCCCTTTTCGATGATTTCCTCCAGCATGCCGGAGAGCAGCTCACCGTTGGGCAGTTCGTCCCGTATGATGTATTCGCTCAGGCGCTGGGCCAGTGCCTTTCGGAAGGTCTCGTGTTTGAGCCTGTCCTTGAGGAGCCGGGCACCAAAGGCCACCTTTTTGAGCAGCGACTGGTCCAGAGCCGAGATGTCCTTGATGAACCGGTCCACGTCGATGAACTCGGTGATGGGCAGCAGCTGGTGCCGGTCCCGGTCCACATAGGCGTAGGTGGCTATGCCGCATTTTTCGTTGTTGTAAAAGTGTATGTCGTAGTGGGAGCGGCGGCCCACGATGTCCGCCAGGGAGGCCACGGTGGGCACCGGATACCAGGCCTCCATGCCGAACCCGAAAGCCTTCTGTAGTTCCTCCACAATGTCCGACTGCACCACCCGCAGCTTTTCCCGGTCGCCCTTTTTGATGTAGCCCACCATGGACAGGGGCTGGAAGTTCACCGCCTTGATGCCCCGCTCCAGGTTGTGGACGGCGAAGCGCACGATGTCCGGGGTCTCCCGAAGGTTGAACTGGCTGACCGTGGGCACCAGCACGGTGCTCTTGATGCCCCCGTCGATGTAGGCCTGCAGGGCAAAGGGTATCTCGTAGTGGTTCTTGGGGTCGCTTTTGGAATCCGGGCTCATCCCGTCAAAGGAGGTGTAGATGGTCTTCAGGCCGGCCTGCACCCAGCGGTTGACCCGCTGAATGGCCCGGTCCGGCTGCTGGTAGTAGTCGATGCCCACGGACACCGAGTTGGTGTTCAGTTGTACGTGCGGAGAGCCCATCTCCACCGCCCCCCGGATAATGGCGTCCAAGTCTCTGCGCATAGCCGGCTCTCCCCCGGTAATCTGGATGGGGGGTATGTAGCCGTTGTATTTCTCCGCTGCCCTGATGCCCTCCAGAATCTCTTCCACCGTGGGCTCGAAGATGAAGCCCGCCTTCTCCTCGTAAAAAAAGCAGTACCAGCAGCGCAGGTCGCAGCGGTTGGTCACCGCCACGTTCAGCAGGGCGGTGGTGTTTTTGTGGCAGTCGCAGAGGCCACAGTCCATCATGGGCCGCTGGCGATGGATGTCGGTGGAGATGGCGGCCACCTTTTTGTCGGACACCCGGAACTGCATGATTTTGTTCCAGTAGTCGGTGCTGCCGATGCGCTCCGTGGTGCCGTTTTCCTTGAGCAGGTAGACGGTGCCCTCTTTTTCCACATAGGCGGCGGGGATGGTGGCGGGAGTGCCGGTGTCCTCCATGACTTTTTCGTCCACGCTGAGCGTGGTCTCCAGCACGCGAAAACCCTGCTCCTCCGCTTGTGCCGCTATTGAGCCCATACGGGTTTGCCAACCGACGAGCGTATATAAATTTTCTTGTTTTACAGGAGTAAATCACCTGCGGCGTTGGAGGCACGGACATCGCCGGGTCGAGCGTTAGTTTCATATATAAGATGTTGTTTAGCCTGTTACCATGTATTCCGGTAAAATGCTCACTTTTCAGGAGTTCGTCCGCACCATCCAGCAGGAAGTGCGGGAGGAGATAGACAGCAGCATTACCGACCCGGACATGCGCTACGCCATGGAGGGAGGGAAGCTCCTCCGTCCCGTCATGCTTATCCTTTCCTTTAAAGCCTGTAGCAACGGCTCGGATACCTACTACCAGAAGGCTTTGGAAAGCGCCGTGGGCATCGAGCTCGCCCATTCAGCCTCTCTGGTGCATGATGACATTATGGACCACGACGACACCCGGCGCGGCAAGCCGGCCCTGCACGCCAAAAAGGGGGTGGGCAACGCCATTCTCATCGGACACCGCATGATTAGCAAGGCCTTCCGCATCTCCGTGGAGCACGGTCTGGACAACGCCCTCATTTTTCTGGACACCTGGGATGATACGCTGACCGGACAGCTACGGGACATAGACCTCAACGACCACCTGGAGAGGATATTCAACGGAGGGAACTCCAAGGAACTGCTGATGAAGGAGTACCTTAGGGTCATCGAGATGAAGACGGCTTCCCTGTTTGCCACTGCCTGCCGGGCGGGAGCCATTGAGGCTCATGCCTCCCACGAGGTACGGGAGCTGATGGCCGAATACGGAAAGAACGTGGGGCTGGCCTACCAGATTGCCGACGACATGGTGGACATCGCCGAGGGGAGGCTGGAGGAGGGCATCATTATGCCCCTGATGAGGGCCTACGGCAAAAAGCTGGATAAAGAGGTCATAGAGATGCTGAAAAACGGCCGCATTTCTCTGGAGGAAGAGCTGGAAAAGCAGGGAACCTCGCTGGAAGACGTTTACCGCAGGGGCATCGTGAAGTACGTAAACAAGTCGCAGGAAAATGCCAGCTCACCGCTTATCCCCGACAGCCCCTACAAAACCCTGCTGAAGGAAGCCCCGGTGTACATCGCCAACAAGATGACCGAGAAAATCGGCGTGACGGTATAGATGGCCCTGGAAAGCAAAGGCATCACCTCTCCCTTCACCATTGGAACCTCCGTCATCACCGGCGGATTGTTTCCCCTGCTGGGCTCTTTTTTTGCCTACAACACGGGCGCCGTCTCCTCCTTCGGAGAGCTGTACTGGACGGGCATCGGGCTGACCTCCCTGGGCGGATTTCTGGCCCACTACCTGCTGTCCCACACCATCCACGACCTGTACCACTACCACCTGGAGGAGCGCGCCACGTTGAGCAAGCGGACCCTGAAGGCGCTGCTGGCGATAACGGTCGTCGTATTGCTGGGATTTGCCGTCTACCTCACCCTGGAGGCCGGCTGGCCGGTGATGGTATTCGCCCTCATCGGAGCTCTGGCCTGCATGTACGCCGAGGGGCTGCTGCACTCCGAATACCAGATGGCCATCGGGGCCATGTTCCTGGTGATTGGCGCCTTCTACGTGCAGGTGGGCTACCATCACCACGGAAGCGATGCCTTTTCCGCCATAGACGGGGTCATCTGGCTGCGACTTCTGCTCCTGTCGCTGTTCGCCTTTTTCTCCCAGTACGGGTGGCTGTTGTTCTACCGGCTGGACGACTACGGATGGAGCCCCCGGGTGCGCAACAAGAGCATTCTGCTGGCCAAAATCGGGCTGCCCTTCCTCATTCTGGCCCTGGCCTGGCCGGGCTAGGCAACATATAAATAGCGTCGGGCAATAAAAACCCATGAAAGGCGCCCTGGCCCTCGTGACGTGCGCAGTGCTGGTCACGGCCGGCATGGCCCTGCCAGCAGACGACCGTCCATCCCCCCTGGATGAGAAAGCCTCGCTCTCTCCCCCCGGCCCAGCCCCGGCGGCCATGGGCGATGGGGAGGGGGTGGACGACGCCGCACATTTTAGGTATTACCAGAACGAGAGCAACATCATCCACTGGTACGAATGGTGGTACGTGAACGTGAAGGGCGAGGATGGAAACAACCTGCTGGTGGAGTTTTTCACCTTCGGGGATCTCAACAATCCCCTGGCCTCGGCAGTGGGCATCGTCCTCATACATATGAAGGAGGACGGCACCGTCTTCCGCTCCCTCAAGAGCTATCCTGGCATCAACTACGCTCTGGACTACGAAAAGTGCGACGTGGTCATCGACGGCGACTACTTCCGGCAGGACGACACCGGCACCACCTACACCATCACCTATACCAACGCCATCTGCGGATTGGAGCTGAACCTGAGCGTGGAGAGCTGCACCCGGAGTGTCACCCAGGCACCCTCCGCCGTATACGGCAATGAATGGATGTCCTGGAACGTGGCCGTTCCCCTGGGCAATGCCACCGGCACCCTCTCCTATCACGACCTGAGCGGCCGCCACACCTACGACCTGGAGGGCCGGGGCTACCACGACCACAACTGGGGTATCGCCCGCAAGCTGCCCCTGGAGTGGGACTGGGGAGAGTTCAGCGACCCCCGGCAGGGAGCAAGCATCACCTACGGCATGGTCAGCCTGGACGACCAGCCCTTCGTGGGCGGCATCTATTTCGCCAATGCCACCACCAGCGTTGCCCTGTACATGCCCGACCTCAGAATACGCTACCTGCAATGGGAGAGGATAGCAGGCGTGGACAAACCCGTCCGGCTCAGGCTGCAGGGCGCCAACCAGGCCATGACCGTCAACCTCACCATCACCTATCTGCGTCACTACGTAATTGCCAGCGTGGTCAGCAAGGGTATGCCCTACCTGATGGGAACCCTCCGGGGCACGGTCACCGTCCAGGGCCACACTTACACCCTCTCCGGTGCCACCGGCTTCTACGAGCACCACTTTTTCAATTTTCTGGGATAGCAGCGAGCGACCTGAGAAGACACCACCGACACCGCTCCTGCCGGGGTTCACCCCATCCTTCTACAGGAGATGAAAAAGCAGGGGGCGGGTGGAAGACGAGGACTAAAACAGGCCGGTGATGTTCCCCCGGTCGTCGATGTCCATGCCCTCCGCCGCCGGCCGAGCAGGCAGCCCGGGCATGGTGGTTATTTTGCCGGTGATGGGCACCACGAAGCCGGCTCCCGACGATATGCGTATCTCCTTTACGGTGATTTTGAAGTCCCGTGGCCTGCCCACCAGCACCGGGTCGTCAGACAGAGAGTAGGGTGTTTTGGCCATGCACACCATCAGATCCTCCAGTTCCAGCTGCCGGATGATGCGCAGGTCGTCCTCGGCGGTGACCGTGTATACAACCTTGTCCGCCCCGTAAATCTCTCGGGAAATGACCTCTATTTTTTCCCGGATACCCATGTCCGGGGGGTAGAGGAAGCGGAAGCGAGGTGGGTGATTGTGGATGATATCCACCACCTTGCCCGCCAGCTCGATGCCCCCCTCGCCCCCCTCCGCCCACACGTCGGCCACGGCGAAAGGGATACCCTGCCGCTGGCAGAAATCCTCCACCAGGGCCATCTCCCGCGGGCCGTCCCCGGGAAATTTGTTGAGTGCCACCACCAGGGGAAGGCTAAAAAGGGTGATGTTTTCCACGTGTTTCTCCAGGTTGGCTAGGCCCCGGACCACGGCCTCCTTATCCCGTCGACCCTCCCTCGCCTCCTGCCATCTCAGGCCCCCGTGAACCTTGAGCGCCCGGAGGGAGACCACCAAGACCACCGCATGGGGGCTGATGCCCTGCCGGCAGACGATGTCAAAGAACTTCTCCGCACCCAGGTCGGAGCCGAAGCCGGCCTCGGTGACAAAATAGTCGGCCAGTTTGAGACCCATGGAGGTGGCAATGAGGCTGTTGGTGCCGTGGGCAATGTTGGCAAAGGGTCCCCCGTGCACGAAGGCCGGAACGTGCTCCACCGTCTGCACCAGGTTGGGCTGGACGGCATCGTGCAGCAGCATGGCCATGGCCCCCACCGCCTTCAGGTCGGCGGCGGTGACGGGCTGCTCCTCGTAGGTGTATGCGGCAATGATTCTGGACAGTCTCCTCTTCAGCTCCGGAAGGTCCCGGGAGAGACACAGGACAGCCATCACCTCGGAGGCGGCGGTGATGGAAAAGGAATCCTGGTGAGGCACGCCGTCCACTGGCCGGCCCAGTCCCACCACGATGTTGCGCAGGTTACGGTCGTTCATGTCCATGACCCGGGGCCACACGATGTAGCGGGGGTCGATGTGGAACTGGTCTCCGTGGTAGATGTGATTGTCCAGCAGGGCGGACAGCAGGTTGTGGGCGGCGGTCACCGCGCTCAAATCCCCGGTGAAATGCAGGTTGATGTCCTCCATAGGCAGCACCTGGGAATGGCCTCCACCGGTTCCCCCTCCCTTGACCCCCATAACCGGACCCAGCGAGGGCTCCCGGACGGCCAGGGCTGTTTTTTTGCCCAGTCTGGCCAGGGCCTGGGCCAGGCCGATGGTCACCGTGGTTTTGCCCTCTCCGGCCGGCGTGGGGTTGATGGTGGTCACCAGGATAAGCTTGCCGTCCTCACGTCCAGAGATACGCCGAAAAATATCCAGGGAAACCTTGGCCTTGCTGCGGCCCCAGGGGATTATTTCCTCCTCCCGGATGCCGATGCTGGCGCCCACCTCTCGGATGGACAGCAGGGATGTCTCCCGGGCGATGTCCAGGTCGGTCCTCATAGAGCCTCGTGCACCAGTTCCTGGGTTTCCCGCAGTTTCCGGGCGGCCCGGTCCTCCATATCGGCCAGAAGGTCCGTGGTTTTATCCACAAATGCCCGGTCCCGGATACCGGACAGGTTGATTTTAACGTTGAGTAGCGCCGCATGCAGGGCAGCATGGGCCATGAGAGCCGCAGACCCCGCGTCGGTGATGGAGTTGCGGTTGCCAATGCGGGCAATAGTGGCTGCCTGCTCCAGCACCCCCAGGCAGTGACGGGCCGTTTCCAGGGGCACGGAGGCCGCTTTACGGTAGCCTGCCTGGATGGCAGAGGAGCGCTCCTCGCCCTTGGGCATCTTGAAGGCAGCCATCACCTGGTCGAAGGCGCTGGCGTCCTCGTCGACGAGAGAGACGAGGCGCCGGCGGTGATCCCGGCAGACGGCCTGGACACGGGAGATTTCCTCCTGCACGTCCGCATAGGTGTCCTTGCCCAGGGTGAGGTTGCATACCATCTCGGCCAGGGCGGCGCCCATGGCGCCCCCCAGGGCGGCGGCGCTTCCCCCGCCGGGGGTGGGGGCGCCGCTGGCCAGGATGTCCATGAACTCGGTGAGGCGCTGCTCTGCCAGGCTCATTGCAATTCCTCCAGGAGCCGCTGTTCCAGCACCTGTTCCTGCTTGAAATGTTCCAGCTGGAGGTAGAAACCGGCCACATCCAACAGGGCCTCCATGGGCACCAGGCCAATGAGCTCGCTGCCCAGAACACTGACTCCGTAGCGCTGGGCCTCCCGTTTGATGGTCTCGAAAACCCGGAAAATGGGGGTTCCCCGATAGTTGACCAGGTTCATGGACACCTGGACGATGCCCCGCTCCTTGATGTCGAAGCCCATGGCCTTGACGTAGCGGTAGCCGCCGGAGGAGTGGCGCACCGCCCTGGCGATGCTCTTGGCCACCTCCAGATTGTCGGTGTCCAGGTTCACGTTGAAGGCAATCAGGAAAAACCGGGCGCCCACCGCGGTGGCTCCCGCCGTGGGGTGGATGCGGCTGGGCCCATAGTCGGGCTCCTTTTCCGGGTTTTTGCCGATTTCCTCCCGCAGGCCCTCGAATTCTCCCTTGCGGATGGCGGCCAGATTCCGGCGCTCCGGCCGGGTGGCTGCCTCCTCGTACAAAAAGCAGGGGACCTCTGCCTGCTCGGCGAACTCCCGGGCGAACTCCCGGGCCAACTGCACGCATTCCTCCATGGTGGTGCCCATGAGGGGGATGAAGGGCACTACGTCCATGGCCCCCATGCGGGGATGCTCTCCCCTGTGCTGGGTCATGTCGATAAGCTCCACTGCCTTCAGGGCCATGCCCAGGGCCGCCCGTTTGACCTCCCGGGGCTCACCGATGAAGGTAACGTCGGTGCGGTTGTGGTCGGCATCGGGAGACCGGTCCAGTATCTTGACCTTGTAGTTGTCCAGCTCTCCCATTATGTCCTGGATGACCGGGGTACGCTTTCCTTCACTGAAGTTGGGAACACATTCCACCATCTTCATTTTTCCACCGTTAAACTGAATGGGCCGGCCTTTTTAAAGGGTTTGCGGCGGGCTACGGCCTGCCCAGGGAGAAAAATTCCTCGGGGGTGAGCCGGGAGAACTTGTCGGTGGCCACCAGGAGGCCGTTTTCCCGGCGCAGGTAGCCCTCGTCCTCGAAATCCTGCACGAGACGGGCGATGACGCTGCGCTCCCTGTCTATTTCCTCCTCCAGCGTCTTGATGTCCAGGCGCCCGCGCAGCCGAAGACTGACAAATATAATCATGATGACCACCATGATGATGTCCCGGGCCAGCACCCGCTCGGCAATCATGTCCTCGATGTCCTCCGGCTTGTCCGCCATGCGCCAGCCCAGGAGAAGGAATCCATCGATGAGCAGGCGGCCCGCCCAGGTGAGACGGTAGTAGCCTTTTTCCTTGGTGATGAAGTGCACCTCCTGCAGGGCGGCCAGGGAGCGGTTGAAGGTGGCAGTAGAAATGCCCGTTTTCTCCTGCAGCTCCTTCCATCGAATACTCTCCTCCTCGCGCAGCACGGTGAGTATTTTTATCACGTTTTCCCGCAGCAGTCGAAAAATCTTGTACACTACGTCCTGGCTGTGCTCCTCGCTCATCGTTTCTGCAACTGGCCAGCTTTAATAAACGTTGTCGCCCGCAGCCACCGGGGGGAGCTCGTCGTCCGGCACGCCAGCCACCCAGGCCACGCTCCGTCTCACCAGCCACCAGTTGTAGTCCTCGGGAAGGGAGCGGCGGCCTCCCAGCTGAACAGTCCTTTGAGCAGCATGCGGTCACGGGGACCGTCGGATTCCACCAGCCTCCCGCCCTCCCACGCCGGGTGCTCGGGATGGTTGCCGAAGAGCACCATCTGCCCCCGGTCGTAGGTGGAGGCAATCCCCGCCGGTCTGCCCGCCAGATGGGTCTCAATCACCCGGTCGGTGGGGTCCCAGAACTCCAGGGGCTGGACCACGTTTCCTCCGTCGAATCACCAGGCATGCACCTGGGTGCTGGCGTTTCCATGGGGCCCCGACATGTTTTCCGCTGGATACCAGGCAAGCACGGTAACATTGCCGGAGGTAGGAATCAGGGCCGGGCCCCCCACCCAGCGCATGATGCGGCTCTGTCCTTCATAGCCGGCAAAGATGGGGTGAGAGGTGTTGACGGGGCAGCGCTGGCAGAGTCCGCTGCCCTCGATGGAGAGGTTGTACCAGATGTAGGCGGACTGGCCCACCCGCTCCGGCGTCTCCTTCAGGCTGCTGGCTCCCGGATCCGCCATGTCCTGGTAGGAGAGGACGGGGGCCAGGCCCAGGGCAGAGCGATGCATACACCATTCCCAGGCCGTCCAGGACTTCCAGCCGCGCTGCCCCGGCACCACCAGTCCTTGCGCTCCCATGTTGGCCCCCCCGCAGGTGCCGAAATAGCCGCCGCCCTGGGCCACGAACTGGCGAATGGCCGTTTTCCAGGGCCCGGAGGAAAAAACGGGTCGTCGAAATTCTTTGCCGATGCCCGGTATGACCAGCACGTCAACGCCCCGGGTCAGGGCTCCCCCGGTGATGGCCGCATCGCCCAGCCAGCGGATGCGAATGGTGTAGGTGGTCGTGCCGGCGGTCCAGGTGTAGCCGTCCAGGATGGCCTCCATTTCAGGGGGCGAGGTGAAGGAGGGAATCACGGAGTCGAGGAGGGCAATGGTGAGGGTCTGCCGCCGTGGCGCGTTTTCTGCAGGGGACACAGGGAGGAAATGTTCGGCGGCGTTGGGGTTTCCTGGCATAAAGGGGAGGGCGGTGGGGAGGGCAAGGAGGAGTATAATGCCGGCGACAACCGGTGTTTTCATCCGTTGTATAACGGGAATTTACTTATATGCATTTAGAAAACTTTTTAAATTAACACTCATTTATTAAACGTTCAAAAAATGAACGTCATATGTGTGGCTGTTATCGGGTGGTGATGCAGATGAAGATATTGCTACTGCAGGCATTCGGCAATCCCCATGGCACGTTTTACGATAAGTGGATAGAAAAAATTTGGTTGCTCTGGCCCTCCTGTACCCTGGAACATCTGGCGACCGTTACCCCAGCCAACCACGAAGTCACTCTGGTCCGGAGCGTAAATGAGAGGATATGGAAAAAAATGAGCGTAGACAGCTACGACCTGATTGGAATCAGCTATTTTACGGCCACCGCCTCCCGTGCCTATGCTATCGCTGACCACATTCGATCAGAGGGAGTACCCGTCATATTGGGAGGATATCATGCCTCGGCCCTGCCCCTGGAAGCAAAAAGACATGCCGATGCCGTAGTTATAGGAGAGGCGGAGCATACATGGCCGCGCCTTCTGCAGGACCTGGAGAAAAAAACGCTCCGACCGTTTTACCATCAACAAAAACCCCTACCTGCAGATACCTTGCCCTGCCCCACCGGCACCAATCGATCCTATAGCCCCATTGGGGGTATCGAAGCCACTCGCGGGTGCGTGAATCACTGCGAGTTCTGCGCCATTTCCCATTCTCCCATGGGACAGCAACTGCGTCTCAAACCCATACGACAGATAGTGGAAGCCGTAAAAAGCATGCCTCAGCAATACTTCGTGTTTATGGATTCCTAACTTAGCTTGGTGCCCGGTTACGCCAAAAAACTTTTCAGAGAATTGCAGGAATGCAACAAAAAATTTGCCTGCTTCTTTAACGCCGATGTAGCCAGAGATACAGAGCTCCTGGATATGGCCAGCAAAGCGGGATGCATAGCCTGTGCCATCGGCCTGGAAACCGTCTCTCAGACCGCCATTGATTTCCTGGGAAAACTAAAGCAATAGAGTAAGCGATTATGGTACCCTGGTAAAAAGTCTCCACGATTACGGCATCGCCGTTATGTCCTCGCTCGCTTTTGGATTCGACCAGGATACCTCTGACATATTTGCCACCACCTTGAAAAAATTGAACGAATGGAACGTTGATTCCACTGGGGCAAACATCCTCACCCCGTTGCCGGGAATGGCCCTATTCACTCGTCTGCAGCAGGAAGAAAGAATTCTCACCTATGATTGGGACGAGTATGACCTGTATCACGTGGTATTCGAGCCGATGAAAATGACCACCGAAGAACTTTACCACGGCACGCGATGGTTTGCTCGCCAATTTTTTAGCGCTCCCTCCTCCATAGCTAAAGTTTTCTCGACCCTTCGGTTAGGATTCGATTCGTTCCTGGCTATTCTCGAGCACCATATCACTTCCCGCCTTATCTACCGGCATACCTTCAGCCCTCGCTAAAATGCCCCGGAAAAAAAAGCGGGCTCGAGGGGATTCGAACCCCTGACCGACAGGTTAAGAGCCTGCTGCTCTACCTAGCTGAGCCACGAGCCCGGAAATAGGAAATAATTGATCTCCTATAAAAAAGTTAGTGCGGGATTACTCCAGGAGGGATATGTATTTGGCCTCCACCTCATCCGTTATGCACACGTCCTTGCCCGCCCGGCGGATATCCACGCCGTCCTCCCGGGCCTGCGCCGCATCGATGCGCAGAATCACCGGGTGCTGGGTGCGCACCCGTCCCGCCTCCAGAGCCTTTTCCCTGCTTTCGCTGAGGTGCACCTTGGAGCGGTCGGTGGGATACAGGCCGGTTTCCACCACCAGGTCTGCCTCCTCCTGGGTGACCGGGTAGAACAGCTCGTCGGCGTCCGACTCGGGCAGGTCGGTGAGGTCTACAGGAAAGGTATGGGCGTAGGTGGCCCGCACCTTGCCTCCCTTAACCTGGTAGCGGCCCTTTTCGTCGGTGCCCGCGATGGCCTCCACATGCTTGTCTCGCAGCCAGTGGAAGTTCAGCCGGTTGTCCTTGATGGCGTGCACCAGGTCCTCGATGCCCACCCAGCCGTGCTCGTCCATGTCCACCCGGAACTGCTCCGGAAAGTGGCGCAGGATGCCGGCCATGGTGCCGCTCAGGGCCCTGATTTCGCGGTCGCTCATCAAAAATTTTCCCTTTTCGCCGCATACGGGGCACTCCGGCCCCCGATACGGTCCGTGGTCCTCACATACTGCCAACATGATTCTCACCCTAGTTTTTCAACTCTCCGATGGTGGTGGTGCGCTCAGCGAAGGCGTCGTGTTTGTGGATGGACTCCAGACTCTTGCTGCGGACCACCACCTCCACGTCGTCCGGAAGGTCCCGGTACTTGTGCAGGATGTTGGTCAGCAGGTCCCGCACCACGTCCTCCACGAACTTGGGATGCTGATGGGCGTACATCACCACCTCTTTTTCGTCCGCCCGCTTGAGGATTTCGTAGGTGGGAGAGCTCATGGAGGCCTCGGCGATGGCAATCAGGTCGTCGGCGTCTATCTCCCCCCGGCTTTCCATGATAATGGTCACCACGTTGCGCTGGTTGTGGGTCATGCCCAGCTCCCTGCCGCAGGCCTCCCGGATGGTCTCCATGGCACAGGGACAGGCGGTCATCCCCATCACCTCCACCCCAATATACCTCTTGATGTTGCCCTCCCCGGTGGCCATCACCTGGGCCATAATCCGGTAGGGCTCCATGGTCCTGCGGCCGCTGGGGGTCACCCGGTCCAGGAAATAGTCGGCGGCGGCGTGCACCTCGGAGCGGGTGGCATAGTCATGCTTGCGCAGCAACTGCTGGGCAATGTCCGCACACATGGCCTCCAGGCTGGGGGCGGGCTGGCGGGCGGACTGCTCCACAATTTCCTCAATCACCTCTGAGTTGCGAGACAGGTCGCTGCCCTTTTTGAAGGCGGGGAGGTCCACGAAGACGTCCAGGTCCACGATGAGCTGCACGGTGCGCTGGGGCCACCGGATGAACACCTGCTTCCTGATGCCCTGAATGCCCACCCGACTGAGCTTGAACCGCGACCGGGGCGGCCAGGACTGGACGTCGGGTAAACTCATGCTACCACATGGCCATGTCTCATATTAATGTTGTGCCCGCAAGGATGCAGGGGGAGGGATTTGAACCCTCGGACTCCTTCGAGACAGGATGTCTCCTCGAACCCTTGGCTGGTCAGATCTTAAGTCCTGCGCCGTTGGCCAGGCTTGGCTACCCCTGCCGGCTGCCTACGATAGTAAGGAGAGAGCGTATAAAAGAGATGCGGAGGTGGGAGGCAGGAAAAGGAGGGCGAGGAAAACAACAATTTACTTATAGCCGTCCAATATTTGTCTCTTGGCATGAAGAAGGGCTGCATTTTCCTGGTTCTACTGCTGCTGCTGCCGACGTACGGCACCTCTCAGCAGCCCGCCTGGTCCTCTCCCCAGGCCGTAGCCCGGGAGCTGCCCACCATGGAAAACATGTCCGGGTTCATCAACGCCGTCCCCTCCCTTCTGGACGGTTTTTCCCTGGCCACTCCCCGCAACGTTACCATGGAGCTGGTGGTGGCTACGGGCAAGGTAGACATGCTGTACCGGGAGGACCCCCCGTGGCTGGAGGAAGCAGTCCTGGAATTCTACCATCTCCACAACTTCACGGTGAGCCAGCAGGATACAGATCTCTTTTTTAGCCAGATAGCCCCTCTGCCCGACGAGTTCAGTCAGAGCATCGCCCTGCTGGTGTACGCCCTCAACGACGCCAGCCGGTCCTGCACCTTCGCCTTCCGCAACCTGACCGCCGACGAGCGCCAGTTTCTGCGCCAGCACAATCAGAGCGACACCAACGTGACCGATGTTCTCCGCTACGCCCTCAGCGAGCGCATAAAAATCTTCCCCAACCTGGACCTGTTCGCCAGCGACACCGACAATCTCTCCCTCCTGGTGCAAAAAATTGACCGGGCAGCCCTGGTGGACGGGGGCTTGGGCCTGCTGTCGGCGGTACGGGTGGCTCTGCCCGTGCTGGAGAAATACGCGGCCCGATTCAACCAGAGCATGGTCCTGGAGGACCCCTCGGGCCACATCCGGGTGGGGGGAAGCGACAACACCACCCACATGGGAACCTGCTCTCTGCTGATTGACCTGGGAGGCGACGACCTGCTCACCGTCCGGCATCCCGAAGAAGCAGCGGCGCTCCTCCTGAACGTGGCCGGCAACGACCGCTACCAGGGCCAGATGGCCAAAAGCTTCGCCGGCATCAGCATGCTCATCGACGTACGGGGCAACGACTTTTACACCGCCAACAACTGGTCGCAGTCCTACGCCTGCGCCGGCCTCACCGCCCTGGTGGACATGAGGGGTAACGACGTCTATGCCGGCGGCTCCCATGTGCAGGCGGCGGCCAGAGCCGGAGGACTGGCCGTGCTGGCCGACGTGCGGGGCAACGACACCTACCATGCATACTCCCATGCCCAGGCCTGCGCCAACGGCAACAGCCTGGCCCTGCTGGTGGACGGAACGGGAAACGACGTGTACACGGCGGAGGGCTACGCCCAGGGATACGGGAGCAGCGGGGGCCTGGGCCTGCTGGTGGACGTACTGGGCAACGACATCTACGACGCCCGATTCTACGCCCAGGGAGCCGGCCAGGGGTGGGCCAACGGGCTGAAAAAGCTGGGAACCGGCGTGCTCCTGGACGGGGCGGGAGATGATACCTACACCGCAGACCGCTTCTCCCAGGGATACGGCAAAATAGTGGGGGTGGGGGTGATGGCCGACCTCCTGGGAAACGACCGCTATGCCGCCCGCGCCTCCTCCCAGGCCAGCAGCGAGCTGTTCGGCGTGGCCTGCCTGCTGGACCTGTTCGGAAACAACACCTACCAGCGCAGCCTCCATTCCGGGGGCTACGAGGGAACCTGGGGAACCGCCGTGCTGGTGGACGGCATGGGCTCCGCCTTCAACCAAAAACTGTGGGACCTGCTGCAGTCCCTGGCCGAGTACGACGTGGCCCCCTTTTCACTGCTGTTTGGCCTCATCGGCGGTTAGACGCTCCACGGTCGCGTCCACCAATTTTTTGGCCTCCCCCACGTACTTTTCGGCGTCCAAGGCATCGGCCACCTCCTCCTCGTCCACCAGACTGCAGACGGCGTCGGTGGCCGTCAGCACCTCCCCCAGATGGCTCCCCGTGGCCAGCGCCTGGCCCGAGCAGAGCCTCAGCAGCTCGTGCGCCTCCTGGCGCCCCATTCCCTTGTCCACCAGCAGCATCATCACCGCCTCCGCCATGGGCAAACCCTGGCTGCGCTGGATGTTCTCCCGCATCCGCTCCGGGAAAACCTCCAGGTGAGCGAAAACCTCGGCCATCTGCGCCAGAATCCAGTCCGTGAGCACCACCGCGTGGGGGATGACGAAGCGCTCGGAGGAGGAATTGCACAGGTCGCGCTCGTGCCACTGCACCGCGTTCTCCCAGGCCGGCAGCACCTGAGCCCTCACCACCCGGGCCAGCCCGCATATTTGCTCGCAGACGATGGGATTGCGCTTGTGGGGCATGGTGGATGAGCCCACCTGTTTTTGGCCGAAGCCCTCTGCCACCTCCCCGATTTCGCTGCGCTGCAGATTGCGAATCTCCGTAGCAAATTTTTCCATGGAGGCAGCCAGGTTGGCCAGCACGCCCAGAAAGGCGATGTAGCGGTCCCGACCCACTATTTGGGTGGAGGGAACCTCCGCCTGCAGGCCCAGCTCCTCCATCACCATCTCCTGCAGGTCCAGGAAACGGCTGCCCAGGGCCGCCCCGCTGCCCACCGCCCCCGACATCTTTCCCACGCCCACCTCCCGCCGGCACCAGCGGAGGCGCTCCAGGTGACGGTGCGTCTCGGAGGCGAATACCGCCATCTTCAGCCCGAAGGTGATGGGCAGCGCATACTGGCCATGGGTGCGGCCCAGCATCACCGCGTCCCGGTAGCGCTCAGCCAGGTGCAGCAGACGGCGCAGCACCTCCTGCAGGTCCTCCTCCAGAATCTCGATGGCCTGCAACATCTGCAGGGCGTTGGCCGAGTCCACGATGTCGTAGGAGGTGGCCCCCAGGTGCACGTATTTGCCTGCCTCCCCGCTAACCTCAGCCAGGGCTTTGACCATGGCCATCACGTCGTGGCGAATCTCCCGCTCGATTTCATTCACCCGGCTCACCGACACGTGGTCCAGGGTGGCCTTGCGGCTGATCTCCTCCGCTGCATCCCCGGGAATGGTGCCCAGAGCGGCATGGGCCCGGGCCAGGGCGGCCTCCACCCGCAGCTGGTGAGCCAGGCGGCTTTCCTCGCTGAAAATTTTTTTGACTCTCTCCCTTCCATAGCGATAGTCAAGGGGGCAGACCAGGTCCATGCCCTTGTATCCTGCCGGCATTATAAAGCGTTTTCATTTTTGGTCCGGGTGGCCAGGATATGAGCCCGGCGCAGGGGTTCCGGAATGCGGTGGCGCTGCCAGGACCTCGTCACCTCGGCCGCCGTATCCACCGTCACCCGGTGGCCCGGGGACACGTACACCGGCCTGTCCTCCCCCACGGCCATGCCCACCAGCTCACCCTCCATGTAGATGCCGCCACCGTCTCTCACCTCCCCGCACAGCAGGGACTTGGCCACCCCGATAACCGGCAAATCATGTGTTACCCCCAGGTGGCAGGCCAGGCCGCAGCCCCGGGGATGCAGAACGCCGTTTCCGTCCACCATGACCAGCGAGGGCCGGCGGCCCCTGAGGAGCCTCTCCAGCACCGGCCCCTCCCGGTAGGCCAGATAGGTGGGAATGTAGGGAAAACGCACCGCCATGGACACCCGGTCAAAGCGGAGGGTCTCCCCCTCCGCATTCATCTCCACATAGGCCCCATAGGCCAGGTCCCCGGCATAGGCCACGTCCACCCCGGCCACCGTTTCCACCGGCCCGCAGTCATCCTTCAGGACCACCCGGCGGCGTAGAGCCCGCTGCTCCCGGCGCAGCTCCTCCAGGGGAAAATCGGTGTTAAAGGAGGTGAAGACATCTACGTGACCGACTGTGTCGTCCACCACCTGCTCCAGGCCGTGCGCATCTGCCCACCGCCGTACGACCGGTGCCGCCCTCGGGTCTCCCAGGGCCCGGGCCAGGCCGGCGCAGGTAACCACCCGGCCGGAGGGAATCTGATCCACCAGGGACTGAAGGGCGTGGTAGAGGTCCATAAATGTATCAATAAAAAAAGTGGTATAAATAGGGGAGGTCCCCCCCCCCGCTTCCTCCAATCAAACTGAGCCTTACCCCGGCAGCATCTCTGCCCGGCCAACAGGTGAACGTTTTTAAACGGGCAGTGGTTGTACGGTGCCATGCAGGCAGGGACGAAAAAATTCGTGGTCCTCATGGCGGCAGGCCTGTTTTTTCTGATGCTGCTTCCCGCCGCCAGCCACCATGCCCTCAACCCGGAGGGCCCCCCGAGCCCCGGAGTGGTTTCCGGTATCTCCCGTGCAGGGGACCTGAACTGGGTAACCGTGGTGCAGACCCTGATGCGGGCCGACGGAAGCCGGAGCACCCAGACCCTGCGCGTTCCACGGGAACTGGTGGACGAGGTGATGACCCCGGCCGACGACGGGCTGCTGTCAGACCGCCAGCGGGAGGTGCTGCTGGGAGCCGGCGTGGTGGACGAGCACACCCTGCAGGAGTGGACAGTGAGGGCAGAGGGTGCCGAAAAGGGGCTCCCGGCGGAGGGGCGCGACGCGGCTCCCGGAAACATCACCTGGGTCATCAGGGGTCCCAGCCTGGTGCTGGCCACCGGCTACGGCATCTCCCTCACCCGCCCCGTGACCCTTGTCAAGGCCCTGCTCAACCAGTGGTTCGGGCGCACCTTTCAGATTATGCCTCCCTTTTTCACCGTGATACCCGAGATAGACGTGATGCTCAACTACGACGGCGCTCTGGGCACCGTGAGCCTGACGGGGTCCCGGGCTCTTTCCCCGGTATACCTGGTGGTGTTTGTGGGCTTCGTGGGCCTCCACTGGCGGCTGCTCTCCCCGCCCCTGCAGGTGTTCATGGGGGCGGCGGGCGGAGTCATAGCCCTGGGGGAGCTCCCCGACGAGGAGCCCTCCATGGGCAATACTTAAAAGCAGACATCTGATGTATGTGGCATGAGGTTGAAGGCACCCATTGCGGGAATAATAATCGCGGGCATGCTGCTGGCAGGCAGCGGCGCGGTGAGTGTGGTATACACCCCCCGGTTTGAAACCGATCTGCAGATGCCGTCTCCATCGGCTTCTCTGCAAGAGACCACCCTGACCCTTGATTTTTCTTCTCCATCTGTGATCCCTAAGGGGGACTACGTGAACATCAACGTGGAGGGGGCACAAAAAACGCGCAGCGCCGGCGCACCCATCCTCCCCGCGGTGACCACCACCCTGACCTTTCCCCTGGGCACCCGCATCCTGGAGGTATCCTACCAGATACCATCTCCCACCCTCCTGTCTCTTCCGGCAAAGGTCATGCCCGCTCCCACCCCCATAACCCTGAGCGGGGGACTGCGGAGCACCGTTGAAGAGGGACCGGTCTACCGGCAGAAGGCGGCTCATCCCCCGGACTGGCTGGCCTGGCGCACCAACGGCGGGCTGAAGGACGGAGAGCACGTCACCTTTTTGACCCTGACCGCCTACCCGGTTCGCTATCTGCCCTGCGAGCAGCGGGCTCTGTACGTCTCCAGCCTCAATGTCACCGTGTCCTATGAGGAGGCACCCCCCACCTCATGGACCGACCACTATGAGCTGCTGGTTATTAGCCCTGCCGCCTACCGGCTGCCCCTGAGCCGCTTGGCCGAGCACAAGGAAAGCCTGGGGGTCAGCACCAGGTGGGTGTCCCTGCGGCAGATTTACACCGGCACCTACTTTGCTCCGGGGGGCAGCGACCGGGCAGAGCAGATCAAGTATTTCATCAAGAACGCCGTGGAGGAATGGGGCACCCGCTACGTGCTGCTGGTGGGAGGAGTGGACCGGCTGCCGGCCCGCACCGCCTACATGGTTCCCGGCGGTGAGGAGAGCTTCCTGAGCGACCTGTACTACGCCGACCTGTACGACGGCCAGGGACGCTTTTCGTCCTGGGACAGCAACCAGAACGGCTACTACGGGGAATACAACCACACGGTGGGAGGAGAGATCTGCAACGACCACATGGACCTCTACCCCGACGTGTACGTGGGCCGACTGGCCTGCCGCAGCGTCATAGAGGTGGCCATGGTGGTGAACAAAATCGTGGGCTACGAGAGCACCTCTCCCGGGGACTGGTTTGACCGCATGGTGGTGGTGGGCGGAGACTCCTTCGACGATTCGCCCTGGGGAACCGACTACTACGAGGGAGAAATCACCGTCAACCAGTCGCTGGACTACATGCCCGGCGTGACACCGGTCAAGCTGCTGGGGTCCAACGGGCAGCTGAGCACCGACCGCATCATCGACGAGCTCAGCCAGGGAGCGGGTTTCGTGAACTTCGAGGGACACGGCAACTACCTGTCCTGGGCCACCCATCCCCCGCACGACTACGGCACGTGGATAGGCATCACCGCCCGGGACATCCCCAAACTGAAAAATGGCGACCATCTGCCGGTGATGGTGCTGGGCGGCTGCCACATCGCCTCCATGGGTCACTTCTATGAATGCTTCACCTGGCGCCTGGTCCGGGCCCTCAACGGGGGAGCCATCGCCGCCACCGGCTTCACCAGCCTCTCCTGGGGAGCTGACGACGACGTCAACGGCAACGGCCACCCGGACATCATAGAATACGCCAGCGGATATCTGGACACCCTGGTATTCAAGCAGTACGGCCAGAATGGCGTGCACATCATGGGGCAGGTGTGCGCCGACGCGGTCACCGAGTACCTGAACACGGCTCCCGTGGAATGGACCAATGCCTTCCTGGACATCTGGGATGCCAAGACGGTGGGTGCCTGGGTGCTGCTGGGCGACCCCAGCCTGCACATCGGGGGCGCTCTCTGACCGCCGGGACAAAAGACTTTTAGGCGGACGGGAGTTGTGGTGCCGTGAGCGATGAATACCTGCCGCTGGACTGTCCGCCTCTCGACCATCTGCTGGGCGGGGGGGTGGAACGGGGCATCGTCACCGAGGTGTACGGGGCGGGGGGAACCGGCAAGACCAATCTGTGCATTCAGGCTGCCCGGGCCGCCGCCTCCCGGGGAGACAAAGTGGTGTTCGTGGACACCGAGGGCGTCTCCCAGACCCGCATGTCCCAGGTGTTCGGGGAGAGCAAAAAGTTGATGGAGAAACTGCTCCTGTTCAATCCCTACTCCATCGAGGAGCAGGAAACCATGGTGGAAAAGGCGCTCAAAATCAACGCCGGCCTCATTCTCATAGACAGCATCAACCTCTACTACCGCCTGGGAATAGAGAGCGAGGAGGGCGCGGCCACCCGCTCCCTGACCCGCCAGCTGGTCAGCCTTCAGGTCATCGCCCGCAAAAAAAACATCCCGGTGCTAATCACCGCCCAGGTATACTCCACGGGAGAGGAGGTCAAGCCCTTCGGCGGACGGTGCATCGACCACATGGCCAAGACGGTGGTGCGCCTGGAAAAAATAGAAAACGGGGAGAAAAAAGAGAAGAAGGAGCCCCGGCAGGCCACCCTGGTCAAGCATCGGGCCCAGCCGGAGGGAAAAACGGCCCGCTTCTACATCACCGCCTCCGGGCTGGAGTAGCCGGATAGGGCAAGCGCATCGGGAAGGGCAACGACGTTTTTAAAGGCGCTTCCATTACCTCCGTATGACAGGCTGCTGGCCGCTCCCCGCTGCCCCCCGCATCCTGCCCTCTTCGGGCAACCCGGGTTCTTTTTGGGAGCACCGGGGGGACCGCCGCCACTGCGGCATAGACCTGTATGCCCCGGAGGGGAGCGAGGTGGCATCGGTGGCCGGGGGGTGGGTGCTGGTGGTGGGCCTGTTCACCACCCCGGAGCAGGTGCCCTACTGGAATCACACCTATCACCTGCTGGTCCGCAACCATGACCGGGTCCTGTGCCGATATGCGGAGTTGCGGGACACCGTGGTCAAAGCCGGACAGGACGTGAGGGCCGGCCAGCTCATTGGCCACGTGGGGTCCGTGCTGAACCGGGAAAAAATCGACCACCGGGCCCCCTGCTATGTCCAGCGGCTGCGACAGGAGAACCGGTGTTCCATGCTGCATTTGGAGGTGCTGGACAGCCTCCCCCCGCCCCGCGCCCCCTACCGGGGAGGAAACTGGTTTGGCGGCGAGGGCGACGTCCCCTGGAGAAACCCTGTGCTCTACCTGAAAAACAGGTCTATCTGAAAAAATGCAAGATATTTAAATGGCTCCTTCATTCGTCATATCGGGTATACATACATGGACGTGAGCGGTACAAACAAACGCTATGTGTACCTGGCGGCCGCCCTAGCCGGCCTGGCCGGGCTCTATGCCCTGGGCTGCTACGTGCAGCCTCCGCAGGTAGGCATCACCGACGTGCAGGAGCACGAGGGCGAAACGGTCAGCGTGGTGGGCAGGGTGGTGGACGCCTACCAGACAGGGGAAGCCTCCATAATCACCATTTGCCGGGGAGACGCCCGGCTGATGGTGTTTGTCCCCGGCGGCTGTGCCGTCCACTATGGTGACCAGGTGGAAGTGGAGGGAACCGTGCAGCGTTACCAGGGCCGCTGGGAAATCGTGGCCGACCGGGTGGAAACCCTCAGATCCTGGGATGCGGTCAGCATACCTCTCTGGGAGCTGGCCTCCCATTATAATGACTACGTGGATACCAACGTGAACGTCACCGGCTACATATCCCGTCTGTATGACTCCTCCTTCTACCTCACCGACGTGCAGCAGCAGTACTCGGTTCAGGTGCGTCACCCCCGCTCCATTAACCTCTCCGCCCGGCGGCACGACCAGGTGGCGGTGAGAGCCCGGCTTACCTACACCCCGGACACCATGAGCCTGTATCTTGACATCTGCGAAGAGGCACACGGCGTAACGGTGCTGGGATAGCCATGCCGGGGTTGCTCCTTCTGGCGGGCTGCGCGCTGCTGGGTGCGGCCATCGGCTGCCTGACCGGGCTGATTCCCGGGCTGCACGTGAACACCATGGCCCTGCTTCTGCTCTCCCTGTCCGGCGTGCTGGCCGGTGTCCTCGGTGGGGGCGCCGGCGGTCTGCTGCTGGTGGCAGTAACCGTGGCAGCGGCCTCCATGGTGCATACTTTCGTCAACATCATCCCGGCCACCTTTCTGGGGGCCCCGGAGGAGGATACAGCCCTGGTTCTGCTGCCCGCCCACGTCCTGCTGCGGGAGGGGCGGGGGTACGAGGCGGTGAGGCTCTCCGCTGCGGGTAGCGCCGCCGCCGTGGGGCTGGGCTTCCTCCTGCTCATTCCCTTCCGTCTGCTGATGGGACCGCCCCTGAATGGATATTCGCTGATGATGGACGTGGTTCCCTGGGTTCTGGTGGCGGTGGCCCTGGTGATGGTGGGCACGGAAAAGAGTCCCCGCCACGTGGCCCTGGCCGCCGGGGTGTTTCTCCTGGCCGGCATCTACGGCCTGCTGCTGGATGCGGTTCCGGTGAGCTCCCCCCTCAACCTGCCCGGTTCGCTGCTTTTTCCGGCGCTGGTGGGCCTGTTCGGCGTTCCCACTCTCCTGCACGCCATGCGGAGCGGGCCCCTGCCCGAGCAGCAGGCAGGAGAGGCGGGGGCGGAGGTGGAGTGCGGGCTTCCGGAAACCGGTCGTGGGGTGCTGGCCGGGTCCCTGGTGTCGGTGCTGCCGGGGGTGACGGCGGCGGTGGGCACCATTCTGGCCCTGACGGGGAGCAAGACATGGTCGCGGGAGCGGGTGGTGGTGGCGCTGTCGGCGGTGAACACGGCCACCGCCTTTTTCGTGCTGGCTGTGCTGTTCATAACTGGGCAGGCGCGCAGCGGCACCGCCATGGTGATGAGGGAGCTGGTGGCCGTGGAAACCTGGTCGGGAATGCTGCCTCCCCCTGCCTGCTGCCTGGCCCTGGCCGCGGTGATGGTGGCCGCCGTGGTAGGGTTTTACGTCACGCTGTACCTGGGACGATGGGCGGCGAGCCGCGTCACAGCTCTGCCCTATCCCCTGCTGGCCACGGCATCGCTGGCTTTCATCCTGCTGCTGGTGGTCCTGTTTACCTTCTGGCAGGGAGTGCTGGTGCTGCTGGTGGGCGCGGTCGTCGGCCTGCTGTGCCTGGAGGTGCGGGTGCGCCGGAGTGCGCTCATGGGAGTCCTGATGGTGCCCATCGTGGTATCGTACCTGGCATAGCAGACGTCCGGCGGCCAGCGGCGGCAAAGAGACAGCACCAATTTTTAAATACACATTCCAGTTCATCCTGGGAGCACATGAGAAAAATCCTGGTTCTGGCCGCGGCATCCGTCCTGATTGCCGTGGGGTTCGCCCAGGCCCAGCAGCCGACGGCCGTCAGTGGCGAGAGCCCGGCCACGGTGACCCTGCAGACCGTCCAGGGCATGACATGGAAACAGGCGGAATATTCCCTGTCCCTGACGGAGGCGGAGGGCCTGACGGCGGAGATGCAGCACCTGCAGCGCGCCCTGGACAACGGATACTACCCGGAGGCCCGGGAGAGGGTGTCCGGGTTGGCACGCTACGGCATCGACGTAACCGGCCTGCTGGAGCTCCTGCCCGCCTTGGGCCCGGAAAAGAACGGTATCAGCAACAGCCTGTGCCTGATGTACGGTTTTTTGTCCAAGGCCCTGGTGGCCTATCCCCTGGACATGGCGGTGGGCTACATAGCCGGCCAACTGCTGGGATTCCCCGGCCTGGGGGTGTTCATCACCTGGATTGTGCTCTCCCACTTTGCCCTGCCCCTGCGCATCCTCCTTCCCTTCATGGTGGTTTCCCCTCTGGACGGGGGACAGGGACATCTGGTGACCATCGGGGTCAACGGCCGGCAGGTGATTTCCGCCGGGGACTACGTCAGCTATCTGGTTTCGGGCTTTGCCGGCATCATTCTGCACGTCATGGTGCCCATACAGGGAGCGCCGGATCCCACCTTCTGCCTGGGGTTTGCCCTGGACGTCCGACCGATGCCCTAGAGCCGGTAAAAACAGGGGTCAGGCCTTTTTAACCGCCTTCCAGGCCAAAGGAAGGAAAGGAGCGGTGTCCAGGTCCTGCCGGTGAGCCACCACCAGAGCAGCTGCCTCCGGGAGTATATGCTGTCGCCGGGCGGTTTCCTCGATATGCTGTCGGGCATCTCGCGCCCCCTGACCCTTTTTTTTCAGAGCTGCCACCACCTCCTCCACCACGTTGTCGGAAAGAGGCGTAGTGGGCGCATCGTCCACCACCAGGCCGTCGATGTGAAAGCCCAGCGGGATGTCCACGTCCCGGAAGGCAAAGGTGGGAGTGTAACCCTCCGCGTCCTCCCGCAGCAGCCCCCGCTCTACGGCCTGGGTGATGAGTTTTTTGGCCTCCCCAGGAGTCATCCAGCCCAGCTCATAGGAGAGCGTCATGTATATGTCCTGCGCCGACAGCAGCTCTTTACCGCTGCGCTGAAACAGGAAGGCAACCAGTTGCTTGGCTTCCGTGGTCATGCTATCTTTTTCACCACCTGCTGGTCCGGGTAAATGCCCCAGGTGGGCAGGTCCCATTCTATCTTACCGGGCTGCATGAGCACGATGCCCTCGCAGCCAAGGCGGGCGGCGGTGGCGGCGGCCCGCCCGGCATCCGGGCCCCGCAGGTAGAGCTCCCCCTCGTAGATGTCCCGGACGCTGCGCAGGCTCTCGTCCCCCATCGCCTCCCCCACCGTTATCCGCTTGGCGCCAGCCACCACCAGGTCGATAACGTCCTCCACCCGGCGGGGAAGGGCATCAATCCACAGGAACGGTTTGCGGGAGACCTTTTTGTACACGTCGAGGTGGGACCGGTTGTGATGGATGCCGTCCAGGTCCATGACGTATACCTCGTCGTGCTCTTTGTGCAGCTCGCGGAAGCGGGGGGCGGCCGGCGTGGACCTACCCGCCTCAATGACTGTGCCCTGCTCCACGTGGACCAGCGGAAGGACGTCCATGCGGGAAACACAACGGAGCGGCGATTAAAACGTTTTCCACTTAACTTTTTTATATTGAGAGACCCTTACATTTAGGGGACCATGAATCTTACTGACATAAAGGGAATAGGCGAAACCTATGCAAAAAAGCTCAAAAGGGCCGGCGTGACCAGCATCCATGACCTGAGAAAGAGGGACATTTCCCAGGTGGCCCAGACCGCCGGTCTGGGGGAGAAACTGCTGCAGCAGTGGCAGGAGACGGCCCGGCAGATGAATCTGCTCACCGACATCAAGGGCATCGGACCCACCTTTGAAAAAAAGCTGAAAAAGCAGGGCATTCACACCGTGGAGGACCTGTCCGGGGCAGACCTGACACTGGCCCAGAAAATGGGCGTGACGGAAAAAAGGTTTGCAGACTGGGTGCAGCAGGCCCGGAAGATGACCACCTCGCTGCAGCCCGTGGCCAAAAAAGCGGTGGTGGCAGAGGACATCGGTCCCGGCAACGCGGCCATCACCCTGCAGGGGGAAACGGCCTGCGTCAAAATAAAGGAAAAAGTGCATGAAAAGGTGCCCGTGTTCAGGGGCGCCGGCATGGACCACCGGGCCACCGCGGAGCCCATTGCCGTTCACGTGGACAGCGACGACACCACCCGCCTGTGGTTCGACGGGGCCTGGCATGGAAACATTCCGGTGACCCGGGAAGGCCTCTGGCAGCGGCTCAAGCGCAAGCTCATAGGGTAGCATGATTACCATTGTGTGGCACGGCCATTCCTGCTTTGAAATTTCCAACGAAAATGTCACCCTGGTGACTGACCCCCACGACGGCAGTTCCATAGGAATTCAGCCTCCACACGTAAAGGCCGACGTCGTCCTGGTAAGCCACGACCATTACGACCACAACAAGGTGAAAGCAGTGGAGAAAGAGACCACCACCGTGGTGAAGGGTGGAGATACCACCGTCCGGGATATACGCGTTGCATCCTATATTTCCTACCACGACAAGGAGGAGGGCAAAAAGCGCGGCATCAACAACATTTTCACCTTCGTCGTAGATGGCATAACCTTCTGCCACCTAGGAGACCTGGGACACCTGCCGGATGAAGAAACCCTGAGCGCCATCGGCCAGGTGGACGTGCTGTTTGTACCGGTGGGAGGCGTGTTCACCATTGACAGCCGGGAGGCGCTGGCCCTGTGCAAAAAAATCAAGCCCCGGGTGGTGATACCCATGCACTATAGGGTGAGCGGTCTGTCCCTGCCCATCGAGCGGGTGGAGGAGTTTCTGGAACTGGCCAAAAAAATGTGCTACATCCGGCATGTGGCCAACGAAATAGAAATCGACCATGAGGATTTGCCGGAGGAGCACGAGGTATGGGTTTTTACCCTTTAGTCCTGGTCCGGGAGCGGAGGAGACGGTCCACTTTCTTTTCTATGGAGAGGTGACCGGTATCCGGGACCAGAGACTCAATCACCGCAATGTCTGAAATGGAGGCCCGGGGAGCACCCCTCTCATGGTCCATGGCATCCACCAGGTGCTCGATGCGGGTGATATCCACTTTTTCCTGCACAGCCTGTGGCGGGGCCTCAGCGGCGGGCTGCTCAGACGGCGCCGGCTCCGACGGCGGAGGCTGGACGGCGGGAGGAGACACAGCGGCTGGCTCAGGTACCGACCGGGGCGTCTCCTGCGCCGGCGGCTCCCGTACCGTCTCATAGATGAGGGAGATGCTGCAATGTGGGCACTTGCCGCGGGTGGCCCGTACGTGAATATCAAAATTGCCTCCACAGTTGGGGCAGGTCACGCGGGTATGGTCCATCATACCCATATGGGCCGCTGGCTCTTAACCGTTGTGGTAGGCGGCCACGGCCTCCCGCACCACCCGGAGGGCGTTCTCCCGCCGCGCCGGATAGGCCCGTATTTTGCCCTTGACGGTAATCACGTCTCCCTGGCTTACCACGTCCAGTCGACCGGCATAGGCGGCCTCCTTGCTCAGGCGTAGGTGAAAAAAACAGTCGTCGTCGACGCGCTTCTCTGCCTCCTCCCGGAGGAGCAGCGGAAAGAGTCGCTGACAGAAATTCCGGATGGCGGGCGCGGTCTCCAGGGTGAGGGTGAGCACGGTCAGGGAGTCGCCGAACTGACCCTCGACGGGGTCCTGGGAAACGGGCATCTCGGCACTGTCGGTGCCGGCGGCGGCCAAGCGCAGGGCTCGGGCTACCCTTTCCTTGACTTCGGTGGCATAGCAAAAGGCGGTGAGGGCGACGTAATGAAAGGGCGCTCCCATCTACTTGCCCTGGCGCTTGTGGGCCCGGATACTGGGACGTACCTTCTCCGCACCCTTGCCCTTGTTGCGCAGGCCGCGGCCCTTCTTGCCGGCAGAGGTTTTTCCCCTGAACACCCGGTTCCGCTCCTCGGTAATCCAGCTGATGTCTCCGTCGTTGGCAATGGCGGGATGGCTGCGGTCCACCAGGATGACCTCGTAGTAGTGGTGTCGGCCGTCGGCTCCCACCTTGTAGGAGTTCAGCACCTCCATGTTGGGGTAGCGCTTGGCTGCCCGCTCCTCGGCCATGCGGCGGGTGGATTTTTTGGCGGTTATCTTGTTTACGCCCATGCGTTTGGGGCGGCGACCGGCGTTGGGGCGCTGTTTGCGCAGGCTGCCCTTGCGAACCCGGCTGCGGACCACGACGAATCCCTGTTTGGCCTTGTAGCCCAGGGAGCGGGCCCGGTCGGGGCGGGTGGGATGCTCCAGGCGCACCACGCTGCCCTCCTGTCTCCACTGGATGAGGCGATGCCACTGTGGCGATTGATAGGACGTGTCGGGCTGTTTCCACGCGTCCCGGAGATAGTGATACATTCCTTTGGCCATTTTACTCGGTAAAAGCAACCCCTTATATAATCATTTGGATGACGGGAGCCCGGGCAACCTGGTGTCCATGAGAAAAAAGCGACATATATAAATACAGCGGAGGAAATTCTCTCTTGGAGGGAATATGATGGCAGCAAGACCAAGCAAAGCAGAGATGAAAAAGACCATAGCGGTGGCCATTGGCGGCGCCTTTGGGTTCATCATCGCCCTGATATGGAGAGACATCATCATCGGGCTGATGAACATGGCGGGCCTGAACGTGAGCAAGTTCGAGGACGCAGCCGGTGCCGCCTACGCTATCGTGGGAGCCGTAATCATCACCCTGATATGTGTGCTGGGTATCTACTACATATCTCGGTGGGGCGGGGTCGAGGAGTAGAGAGCACCCCCATCTTTTCCCCTCTTTTTTAAAGCCGGGAAAACTTTTTTATATGTGGTCCGGATAGAAATATGATAAATATCATATTTCCAATTAATAAATACGGAAATATGGAGTGACGTAGAGCAGGGAGGTACTATGGCCCAGATAGCCCAGGTGAAAAACAACATCAAAAAAGTCCTCAGCCACAGCGGATTCGAGGACATCGAGTGCTCCATATATGCCGCTCTTGTCCTGGCCAACCGCCCCCTAACCGCCCGGGAGATAGCCCACGAAACCAGCTACGCCTATTCCACCACCATCAACGCCCTGAACGCCCTCATCAAGCAGGGGCACATTCACAAGACGCGCCGGAGTCGAAAAAACGTGTACTGTCTGGCCACCGACCTGGCCCACATCGTGAAGGCCAGAATAAACCGCTTCTCCGATCTCCTGCAAACCACGGCCGCCTCCATCCACCGTCTGGACGAGCGGTACAAAGAGAGGTTGCGGGAGGTCCTGGAGACGGTGAACAACGCCCTGTGCGCCCTGGAAAAAATGCGGTGTACGGAGGAAGGACCATGAAACATGCCACCACCATCCGGCTGCTGAAGGGGACCGTCGGAAATCCCCTCACCCGCACTCTGCTCAGGGGGTTGAGCACCTTCTGCGACAAATGCGGCAAAAACCGGGTGGAGGTATCGGTGGAGTTGTACACGGGGCAGCGAGAGGGGGCCTGTCTGGCCTGCACAGCGGGAGCCAGACTGATTGCCCGGGTGCTGGCCAAGGGAGCAGAGGCCTTCGGGCTCAGCGAGGAGGAGATGCAGGAAAAGTTTACCGATCCCTACTGGGCCAGGGGGCTGGCCTCCACCGTGCGGGGCATCGCCCAGTTCGGCGTAACCAAGCCCTTTACCCCTGGGGCCCCCTTCCAGGTGGTGTGGGACATCACCTACAGGTGCAACCTCCGCTGCCAGCACTGCTATGCCACCGCTGGAGAGGTGGGAAAAGACGAGTTATCCACCGAAGAAGCACTGCGGGCCATCGACCTGCTGGCCCGGGCCGGGGTCACCGTGCTGGCCTTTTCCGGTGGAGAGCCCCTGGTGAGACCAGATATTTTTCAATTGACCCGGCACGCTGCCGAGCGGGGCATGTACGTGGCCGTGGCCACCAACGGCACCCTCATCACCAGGGAAAAGGCTGCCCGGATGAAAGAAAACGGAGTGGAGTTTGTGCAGATCAGTCTGGACGGACTGGATGCGGAAACCCACGACGCCTTTCGGGGGGTGGAGGGGGCCTTCGACAGAACCGTGGAGGGCATCAAAAACAGCGTGGCCGAGGGATTTTTCGTGGAGGTGTCCACAACGGTCACCAGGCACAACTACCGGCAGATACCGGAAATCATAGACTTCAGCGAGCGGCTGGGAGCAGACTGGTTCATGGCCTATAACTTTGTCCCCACGGGCCGGGGCCGGGACATCGTCGCCCACGACCTGTCGCCGGAGGAGCGGGAGGACATGCTGCACATGCTGTGGCGGGAGCTGAAAGCGGACCGAAACATCAACGTGCTGTCCACCGCCCCCCAGTTTGCCCGGGTGGCCCTCCAGCAGGAGGGAAAGGGGGACTGCACCACGGTTCCCACCCACTTCTATAACCCCACCCTGGCCGGCCAGCTGGTGGACCTGGCGGAGTTCATCGGGGGATGCGGCGCCGGCCGATTCTACCTGGCCATGCGGGCCAACGGCGACCTGCAGCCCTGCGTTTTTTTCCCCCTCAAGGTGGGCAACATCCGGGATGGTGACCTGGAGAGGGTGTGGCAAAACAGCAGAGTGCTCCAGGAATTACGAAACAAGGATTTACCGGAGCGGTGCGGCGGCTGCCATTACCGTTACTACTGCGGCGGCTGCCGGGCCCGGGCCTACGGGTACACCGGCAACTATCTGGCCCCTGACCCGGGATGCATCAACAACCGGGAGGTATACCATAGGCTGACCTGCCATGTGCAGCAGCCGGTGCAGGCAACCGGGAGCCGGCCCGGGTGACGGCGGCGGATCATCCTCACGTCCTGGCCACGATGCGGATGATGTCCCCGTGCTGGAGTTGATGGTCGGCACCCACCACCCGCTTGGTACGGGCATCCACTCCCCGGATGAACCCCTCCCCCAGGTCGGTGTGCACCTTGTAGGCCAAGTCCAGGACGGTAGACCCCCGGGGAAGCAGGTAGACGTCGGGGAGCACGTTGCCCTTTTTGTCGGCATAGTGATTTTCGTCCTCCACCGGATAGACGGCAATCAGGTTGAGCAGGCTGAACACGGCGGTGTTGATGCACTGCTGCACGCCGGTGCCCCCGTATTTCTCCATGACATGGGTACGGATGTACTCCAGCCCCTTGAGCTGCTTGTCACTCATGTCTTCGTCAAGGACGGTGAAACAGTCATCGCCGGGCTTGTAGTCGATGAGTCCCTTTTCGGCGGCGTGGGTGAGAGCCAGTTCACATTCGGCAGAGGTGGGAATGGCGTGCTCCCCCCGCATGGCCTGAACCATGGCATCGGGGGCCTTGTCGCATTTGTTGAGAGCCAGCAGAATGGGCTTGCCCGCCCGCCGGATGTGGGAGGCCAGGGTGAACAACTCGGCATCCGTCCAGGTGGAGAAGTCCTCGGGAAGAGCGGCATGGCGCATGGCCACCTTGATGTCTCCCTCGGTGATGCCCAACCCGGTGAGACGCTCGGCCAGGGGGCCACTGATTTTTTGGTCCTCCAGCTTGCAGCGGCGGCTGACCTGCTCCCAGTCCCGCTTGATGATGCCCAGAATCCAGTAGTCCAGCTCCTCCTCCAGGAAGGCCACGTCCTGCCGGGGGTCATGCTGGCCCACCGGGCACATCTGTCCCTCGGCGTCGGTAGAGCCGGAGGCATCGATGATGTGGATGAGGCAGGAAGCCTGGCGGAGATCGTCCAGAAACTGGTTGCCCAGTCCCCGTCCCTCGTGGGCCTTGGGCACCAGGCCGGCCACGTCGATGGCCTCGATGTGCACGTAGCGTATGCCGTCCCTGCACTCGGAGTTGTGGGGGTTGCAGGTGGCCCCCAGCTCCCGGCAGGGGCAGGGAGTGCGGGCGTACATGATACCCTTGTTGGCCTGGATGGTGGTAAAGGGATAGGAGGCCGTCTCGCCGTGGGCATTGGTGGCAGCATTGAAAAAGGTGGTTTTGCCCACGTTGGGCTTGCCCACAATACCGATCTGCATACCCATGTTATCTACCCGTAATAGTGGTTGATGTCGTCTTTTCCCCCGGACCCCTCCTTTCGCTCCAGCAGGTCGATGGAAAGAATCATGCTCACCGGGATGACCCTTGTCTTACCGGCCAGGTCTCCGTGGGTGTCATCCATGACGATGCACAGCCCCTCCTCCTTGCCGATATAGGTGTAGCCCGCAAAGGTTCCCTGGGTGACGATGGTTTCCTCCTGGCCGCTCATGGAGCACACCAGGCACACGGAGCCCTCGGCAAACTCAATCTCAGCCATCTAAGGCCCTCCTGGCCACCAGCTTCTGAAGATGGGCCACGGTCTCCGCATAGTTCTCCATGGCCACCTTGACGTGGGCCTCCACGAAACTCCACGCCTTGGCCAGGTTGCCGTAGCGCAGCCGGTATGTCTTGCGCACCGTGACCCCCTCGCCCTCCCTGCCCTCCTCCAGGATGTCCATGCCCTTCAGCTTGTTGAGGTGGCGATACACGGTGGCCTTGGTGGCCTCCAGGGTGACAGCCAACTCGTCCACCAGCCAGTGCTTGTCCGGATGAATCAAAAAGCACTCAAACAGCCGGTAGGGAATGGAGGCGGTGTCGGCGCTCTCGTTCATGTAGCCGATGAGCCGGAGAAAGTCCACTGCCACCTTTTCGTAGTCGTCCTCCCCGGTCAGCGGAGTGTTTTTGGTCACCTGTAGCTGGAATACCATGTTTAGAGAATGGCTAGGCTTATTTTATAATTTTTGCGGCGTGGATACAGCCCTGACGCAGACTAGGCCACTTCCGGGCTCCAGCCGCCGGTGCCCTTGCCTCCCTCCTGGGGCTGGTCGAACTGCACCTGGGGCATGGGAATGGGCGGGGGAAGGCGCAGGTCACGGGAAATCATCACCGCCTCCGGAAGGCAGAAATGCATGATGGCCGTATGAATGCGAGAGGCCACCTCGTTGGGCATGTTTTTGGACTCGCTCCACCGCTCGGCCACCTCCCGGGCGTCGCTGCTCTCGTAGATGAACTCCCCCGCCAGTTTTATCAGGCCCAGCGGGCCGTAGCTGGCAGTGTACTCGAACTCCACCTGGGCCTCCTGCTTACCCTGGGGGGTGAACAGGGTGACCGTGCTGTTGTGGTCGATGCGGACGTTGCGCACCGGCTGCTGAGACCGGGAATAGCGGCGGGCCTCCACGGAGGAGAGTTGCATATTCTTGATATTCATGGTGTAAACCAAGTCCTCCCCGTTTAAATAATTTATTGCTAACTGATGGCGATGCTCACGATGTTGTTGCCTCGCAGCACCACCTTGCCCAGGCGCCGCTCGGCGTCCCCCTTCTCTTCCCGTGTGTCCTCAATCACCAGGTTCATGTACTGGTCGTAGCCGGACAGCTTTCCCTTCAGCACCCGGCCGTCCTTCAGCAGCAGCGAAACCTCCTTGTTCACCGAGCTCTCCAGCAAATCGGTTGGTAAGACCATGAAGCAGTATGCCGCCGGCTTTTAAATAGTTGTTGAAAGCCCATCCGGAAAAAGCGGGTCACAACTCATTGACGATGATGTCCGCCGTCCACCGGGCCACGTTGGCTGCCACCCCCGGGCACTTGTCGCGGTGTCCCCCGGCCTCCTCGAAGGCTGCGTAGCCCCGGGGGCTGAGCAGGTCGAAGGAGCGCCCCATGATGGCCTCCTGCACCTGTTTGCACACCGGGGAGCCGTACTCGGTGACGAAGCGCTGGTAGAGTTTCTGGGCGGGGACGAACACCCGGCGTTTTTTGTCCCCCTGCTGAAAATTTTCATAGGACCGGCCAGTGAGGAGTCCCAGGGCCAGCATGCCCCCGACCAGGGCGCCGCAGGTCCCCTCGGTGGAGAGCGCCGTCCCTCCGGCCAGGGAGTCAGAGGCCCGAATGACCGTTGGGTGGCCGATGGCCAGGGTTTCCATGAGCGCCGCCAGCACGCACTGGGGGCAACTGCCCCGGCTCTGCTCGTAGGAATAGGCCAGGTTGGCCGCCTTTTCCACCGGGTCGTCAGGGGAAACGGGCATAGCACTGTAAAGAGCGGTGCTTGATATAGATTTCCGCCGGGGCAAAGTCTTTATACGACCCCCGTCATTTAACGATTGTGAAAAAATCCACTGCGCGGGAAACCCTGGAGCGCCTGAAGGAGCGGCAGAATGCAGTGATTCTGGCTCACAACTACCAGCGCCCCGAGGTACAGGACATCGCCGACTTCGTGGGGGACTCCCTGGGGCTGGCCACAAAAGCCGCAGAGACAGATGCAGAAAACATCGTGTTCTGCGGGGTGGACTTCATGGCGGAAATAGCCAAGATTCTCAACCCGGACAAGACGGTGCTCCACCCCGATACGGGAGCCAAGTGCCCCATGGCGGCCATGGTGGACCCGGAGAGCCTGGGATGGCTCACCGCCGACCATCCGGAGGCCGCAGTGGTGGCCTACGTGAACACCAGCGCAGCGGTCAAGGCGGCCAGCCACATCTGCTGCACCTCCTCCAACGCGGCCAAGGTCATACAAAGCCTAGAGCAGGACACCGTCATTTTCGTTCCCGACCACAATCTGGGCCAATACGCCAAGCGCTCAGTAGAGGGCAAAAACCTCCTTCTGTGGCCCGGCATCTGCCCCACCCACCACAAGATAACCCCAGACGACATCTCAGCCCTCCAGCGCAGCCATCCGGAGGCCGAGGTCCTGGTGCATCCCGAATGCCGGCCGGAGGTCATTGACCTGGCCCACCAGGTGCTCTCCACCGGCGGCATGACAAACCACGTCCGGCAGTCAGAAGGCCGAGAATTCATCGTGGGCACCGAAAAGGAGCTCTGCTACCGCCTCTCTCGGGAATGCCCGGACAAAGATTTTTATCCGGTGGAAAAGGCTCTCTGCCCCAACATGAAAAAGACAACCCTGGACAAAGTTTTAAAAAGCCTTCAAAACTTAACCCCTCAGGTTAGTCTGCCCCAAAACATCATGCAGCAGGCGTCCCGTCCGCTGCAACGGATGATGGACATGGGCAGAGGTGATTGAAGTGAAAAGAATCTATATGGACCACGCCGCCACCACCCCCGCCGACCCCCAGGTGGCAGAGGCCATGCAGCCCTACTTCAGCCGGAGGTACGGCAACCCCTCATCCCTGCATACCCCGGGGGCGGAGGCCCAGGAGGGACTGCAGAAAAGCAGGGAGCAGGTAGCCCAGATGCTGGGAACGGAGCCTCAGTGCATCATTTTCACCGGCAGCGGCACGGAGAGCGACAACCTGGCCATCAAGGGTCTGGCCTGGCACAAAAAAAGGGGTCACGTCATCACCAGCGGCATCGAGCATCCGGCGGTGCTGGAGACCTGCCGGCATCTGGAAAAAAACGGGTTTTCCGTCACCTACCTGCCCGTGGACAGCCAGGGACTGGTCAATCCCGAGCACGTGGCCCAGGCCATCCGGGAGGACACCATCCTGGTCAGCGTGATGCACGCCAACAACGAAATAGGCACCATTCAACCCCTCGAGGAAATTGCGGCCATATCTCACGAGCATCAGGTGCCCGTGCACACCGATGCCGTACAGTCCGTGGGCAAGGTTCCGTTCACCGTGGACGACCTGGGCGTGGACCTGCTGTCGCTTTCCGCCCACAAGATTTACGGTCCCAAGGGCGTGGGGGCACTCTATGTACGAGAGGGCCTCAAACTGCAGCCTCTGCTGCACGGAGGAGGACACGAGAAGGGACTGCGCTCCTCTACCGAAAACGTGCCGGGCATCGTGGGGCTGGGCACAGCCTGTGAGCTGGCAGACCAGCGTAGGGACCGGGACATTTCCCACATGCGCAGGCTGAGGGATAAACTCCTTGCTGGAGCCCTGGAAATCCCCCGGGCCTACCTCAACGGCCACCTCCAGAAACGGCTGCCCAACAACGCCCACCTCCGGTTTACCGCCATCGAGGGCGAATCTCTGCTGCTCAGCCTCGACGAGAAAGGCGTCGCCGCCTCCACCGGCTCCGCCTGCTCCTCCAAAAAGCTGCAGGCCTCGCACGTGCTGCTGGCCATGGGGCTCACCGAGGTGGAGGCCCACGGGTCGCTGCGTCTCACCCTGGGACGGGGGACCACAGAGGAGGAGATTGACTACGTGTTGGAGGTTCTGACCCCGATAGTGGAAAAGTTAAGAAAGATGTCGCCGTTATGGGAGGCATAGCATGAGCCTGTACAGCGAAAAGGTCATGGAGCATTTCCGCAACCCCCGCAACATGGGAGAAATCGAGGATGCAGACGGGGTGGGCACGGTGGGCAACCCGGTGTGCGGGGACCTGATGACCATCTACATCAAGGTCAAAGACGACCGGCTGGAGGACATCAAGTTCAAGACCTTCGGCTGCGCGGCGGCCATCGCCACCAGCAGCATGATAACAGAGATGGCCAAGGGGATGCAACTGGAGGAGGCACTGCGCATCAGCCGGGACGACGTGGCTCAGGGGCTGGAGGGGCTGCCCCCCATCAAGATGCACTGCTCCAACCTGGCGGCGGAGGCCCTGCACAAGGCCATCGAGGACTACCGGTCCCGGCAGTGACCGGGAATCCGGGAAAACCTTATATGCCCCGACAAATTAGTCCGGCATGCACAAAATTTTTACTCTGGCCGTGATGCTGTGCCTGGTGCCCCTGGCGCCTGCTCTGGCCTCGCCACAGCAGACCGGCGGTTCCTATCTGCACATCGTGGAGCCCCAGGGCGGGCTGTACTACCACGGGCAGAAACTGCTGCCCGGCGACCCCTTCTGGACGGTAATTGTGGGCGACCGCCAGATGGCCGTGCGGGCCGAGGGCAGCGACAACGTGCTCACCGTGTACTTTACCCTGTATGACGTGCAGGAACGGGAGGCCATTGATCAGCAGCTGGACGCCACCCCCGGGGACGGTTTTTCCTGTCTATTCAGCAACGTGCCTCGCGGTACCTACCTGGTAATTGCCCTGGGCCTGGCCGCCGACCTGGAGGAACCGGTGGCCTCCGACTGGCGGACGCCCATCCTGTTCATCCCCACCTAGACAACAGTTTTAAAAACCCGGCCCTTTGCATACCATGGCCCTCAAGCGACGACATCCGGTCAGACACAAGGACATAGCCCCCGTCATCGAGCAGCTGCAGGAAACACTGGGCTGCACCATCGCCCACCAGCACAGGGCGGAGAGCGCCGAATGGGAGGGGCAAGAGGTCATCCTGCTGGATGGCCGCCTGGACATCATCGTGCTGGAGGACCAGGCCTTTCTCACCCTCAGCGGCATCAACAAACATCGACCCAGCCAGCGCCAGGTGACCGTGGACCGGGGCGCGGTGCCCCACGTGCTCAACGGCGCCGACGTCATGGCCCCGGGCATCACCGACGCCGACCCCGCCATCCAGGAGGGAGACCTGGTGTGGGTGCGCAACCCCGAGGGAACGGGCATCGCCGTGGGGCGGGCCCTCCTAAGCGGTCCGGAGATGGTAGCCGGCAGCAAGGGCAAGGCGGTGAAGAGCCTCCATCACCTGGGCGACGACCTGTGGAACCTGGCCCAGGAACTGAAATCGTAGAAAGGCAGCCAAGACATTTTTTCGACAGCAACCTGACCATCATAATGAGGACGGGTATCTCGCCTAAGCTAAAAAGAAAAGCGGAGTAAAAATTAATATCGCAGCCACCAGCAGGACGAAAAAGAGCCTGCGGTCTTCCTTTAGCAGCGGGGTTCTCTCTCCTAAAAACTCGTATCTTTGTGTATTGGTTTTTGTCGTTCCCCGTCCGATATTATGGCCTGCATCAACAAACTTATAAGCCGTGTTTATTTCCGGTGATACGATGAGCGGCGACTACGACCCGATGGCCTGGGAAAAAAAGTGGCAGCAGTACTGGGAGGACAACAACATCTATCATTTTGACCCCCAGAGGGGCGACGTTTATTCAATTGACAATCCGCCCCGCTATGCGTCGGGCGCCCTGCACATCGGGCATGCCGTCCACTACACCCACATCGATTTTGTGGCGAGATACAAGCGCATGCGGGGCTACAACGTCTTCTTCCCCCTGTGTTTTGACGTCAACGGGATTCCCATCGAGGAGAGGGTGGAGAAGCGCCTGGGCATCACCCGGAAGGACATCGACCGGCATGAGTTCATCCAGCTGTGCCGGGAGTTCGCCGAGGAGAACATCGGGGAGATGAAGCGGCAGTTCGTCATGCTCGGCGAGTCCATGGACCCCAGCATTTACTACCAGACGGACGCCGAATACTACCGGCGGGTTACCCAGATTTCGTTTATCGATCTCTACGAAAAGGGATACATCTACCGGGGGGAGTTTCCCGTCAACTGGTGCCCCCGGTGCATGACGGCCATGGCCGATGCAGAAATCGAGCACACCGCCCGGGACACCCAACTGAGCACCATAAAGTTTTACTTTGCAGATGAACAGCCAGAGCAGATAGAAAAATACCACGGCATAGGCAGAGACCGGCGGGGTCAGTACATCGAGATTGCCACCACCCGCCCCGAGATGCTGCCCACCTGCCAAATCGTGGCCGTCCATCCCGACGACGAGCGGGCTCCCTGGCTGGTGGGCCAGAGAGTGAAGGTGCCCCTGTTCGGGCAGGAAGTGGAGATTGTGGGGGACGACTCGGTGGACCCCTCCTTTGGCTCCGGCATGCTCATGGTGTGCACCATCGGGGACAAGGACGACCTGGAAAAGGCCCTCCGGTACCAGCTCCCCATGAAAATCTGCATCGACGAGGAGGGACGGATGAACGCCCTGGCCCAGGGCTACCAGGGACTGACCATTCCCCAGGCCCGGCAGGCAGTCATCAGCGACATGGAACAACAGGGTTTGATACTGAAGCAACAGGACATCGACCAGAGCGTGGGCATCTGCTGGCGGTGCAAGACCCCGGTGGAGTTCATCCAGGCCGAGCAGTGGTTCCTCAAGTTGCTGCCCTTCAAGGAAAAGGTGCTGGAGGCCGCCGACGCCATTGACTGGTACCCCGACTACATGCAGCTGCGCTTCAACGAATGGGTTAACTCCCTGAAATGGGACTGGGTCATATCCCGGCAGCGCTACTTTGCCACCCCCATCCCCCTGTGGGAATGCCAGGAATGCGGGCAGGTGGTGCTGGCCACCCGGGAGCAGTGCTACGTGGACCCCACCATCGATTCCCCGCCGGTGGACCGCTGCCCTGCCTGCGGCGGCCCCCTGAAGGGAAGCGAGGACGTGTTCGACACCTGGATGGACTCCTCGGTTACCCCCCTGTACAACACCTTCTGGCAGCGGAACCCGGAGATGTTTGAGAGGCTGTACCCCATGTCCCTGCGCCCCCAGGCCCATGACATCATCCGCACCTGGGCCTTTTATACCGTGCTCCGCTGTCTGCTGATTACCGGGGAAAAACCCTTCCGGGAGATCATGATGGGCGGGTTTATTCTGGCTCCCGACGGCAAGCCCATGCACACCTCGCTGGGCAACGTCATCGACCCCCTGGAGATTCTGAGAGAGGAGGGCGCCGACCCCCTGCGCTACTATGCCGCCAAGTGCAAGCTGGGCGAGGACAATCCCTTCCGGCCCAAGGACCTGGTGCGGGGCAAGCGCCTGATGAAAAAGCTGTGGAGCGTGCAGCAGTTCGTGGGCACCGCCCTGCAGCAGGTGGAGCAGCCCGCCGGGGAGATGGACCCGGACAAGCTGCCGGTGATGGACCGGTGGATACTCACCCTGTTCAGCCGCACGGTCACCAGGTGCACGGATCACCTGGACGTCTTTGCCTATGCCGAGGCCCTCCGGGAGGCCGAATACTTCCTGTGGCACGAGTTCGCCGACCACTACATCGAGATGGTCAAGCACCGCATCTATGACCAGGGAGACCCCCGGGCGGCACAGGTTCTCTACCTCCTGGGTCTGGGAACCCTCAAGCTGCTGGCCCCCTTCCTCCCCCACATAGCCGAGGAGATCTACCGTCGCCACTACCGGGAGCGGGACGGCCACCGCAGCATTCACCGGGCAACCTGGCCGCAGCCCGTGCTGGAGGACGAGGAGGCATGCAGGCAGGGGGAACTGGTTAAAAACATAATCGCTGTTTTAAGAGAGGGGAAGAGCAGTGGAGGCATACCTCTCAACGAGGTTTGGAACGTCAAGGTAGAGATATTCGGAAATGAACATAAAGTTGCGGACCTTGCGGGCAGCGAAAACCTCATACAAAATATTTTAAAAATTCGGAAGATAGACATCACCCCCGGTATGCCGGATATCGAGGAAATTCCCACTAAGATAAAGCCCGATTATTCAAAGATGGGTCCAGCATGTGGTGCGGCCACCTCTCAAGTAGTCAACTACTTGAACCAGAATATAAACAAAACGTACCGAGAGTGGAATGAAAAGAATGGAATTGATATTTCTGATTTTGCACCAGCAGGGTCAAACATACCTGCAAAAATTCCCAAGGAGTACGTCGATTTCGAAAAAGAGTTCCGCATAAAGGGGAAAAGGGCAGCATTAATAAACCTGGAAGACATTATTATCGCCGTGGAGGGATAACATGCGAGGAAAATGGCGCCAGTGGCTGATACGCATCGCCGCCGTGCTGGTCATTGTGGCCATGGTTCTGGCCGGGTTCACCGTTATTTTCATCGATTGACACCGGGGACATTTTTTTAAACCAGAGACACATAAGGGGAATTGACTATGGAAGACATGGACAGGGACCGGAAAAAGGACTTGCTGAGCCGGGAGATACGCCACATCGACATCACCGGGTTTGACGCCCGACCCATCATCGACGCCTACGAGCACATGGCCTTCCAGGCCCGCAATCTGGCCCACGCCGCCAAGCTCTACGACAAAATGCTGGCCGACACCGACTGCGCCATCATCCTCTGCCTGGCCGGGTCCTTAGTCAGCGCCGGCCTCAAAACCGTGCTCCACCAGATGGTCAAAAACAACATGGTGGATGCCATCGTGTCCACCGGGGCCATCATCGTAGACCAGGATTTCTTCGAGGGCCTGGGGTTCAAGCATTACCGGGGGATTCCCTTCATCGACGACGAGATGCTGCGCCAGATAATGATTGACCGCATCTATGACACGTTTATCGACGAGGAGCAGCTGCGGGAATGCGACATGACCATCGCCCGCATCGCCGACGAGCTGGAGCCCCGCCCCTACTCCTCCCGGGAGTTCATCCGGGAGATGGGCCGCTACCTGGCCGAGAGAAACGTGGGCGGAGGATCGGTGGTTCTGGAGAGCTACCGGCAGGGAGTCCCCATTTTCGTTCCCGCCTTTTCCGACTGCAGCGCCGGGTTCGGCCTGGTCTACCACCAGTACCACCGTCAGGGCCAGCCCCAGGTGTCCATGGACAGCGCCCGAGACTTTCTGGAGTTGACGGAGATAAAAACCCATGTGCCGGACACCGGGCTGCTGATGATTGGGGGCGGCGTTCCCAAAAACTTCGCCCAGGACGTGACGGTGGCTGCAGACATCATCGGGCAGCCGGCCCACATGCACAAGTATGCCATCCAGGTCACGGTGGCCGATGAGCGGGACGGCGGACTCTCCGGTTCCACCCTGAAGGAGGCCCATTCCTGGGGCAAGGTGGACAGCAGCGCCGAGCAGATGGTGTTCTGCGAGGCCACCATCGCCCTGCCCCTGATTGCCAGCTACGCCTACCACCAGGGCTCCTGGCGGCAGAGAACACCGCGGCGGTTCAATGCCTGGCTGGACGAACGGAGTAAACAGCCGGTCACTGAACGCTGACCTGGGGAACACCCCTCTCCTGCCACACGGTCAGCGTGGCCTCTGCGCCTTCCATGCGCACCCCCTCCATCCGGTGGATGGTGATGGCCCGGGCCTGCAGGGTGGGCACGGTGCGGACTCCCAGAAAGGTGAACTGAAAGTCGCCGTCGATTATCAGGCGCAGGTGGTCCGGCTGGACGCTGACCTCAATGGCGGTTTCTCGTTCCATCCGGCATTCGAAAAATTTGCTGCCGAAGGGGCGGTAGGCCCGGCCCTTTTTCGGTGTAATGCAGAGGCGGAGGGTGCTGTAGTTGCTCTCCCATTCCAGCTCGCCCACATCGGACAGCGTGCTGGCAAAATCCTTCACCCGTTTGGCCATCTGCACCAGGGACTGTACTTTGTTCCGCATGGCCAGACGCTCCTTTATCCCGGAGACATCCTCCACAGCCCCCTGCAATTTTCCCAGAAAGCGCTGCAGCTCCGCCTCCTGCTCCCGCAGGTCATCCTTTAGGTCGCGGAGGGCAGAGGAATCCAGATGGCGGGGGGTGCAACGCCGGCGCAGGGAGTCCCGCATCCGGGTCAGGATGGCTGCCGCTCCCCTCTTGGGGGGTACCAGGGGTACGGCTCGCTGCAGCGCCTCCAGGTCTACCAGGTCCTCGAAATGGGTCAGGAAGCAGACGGCGTCCACCACCTCGTCCAGGTCGAGGGCGGTCCCGCTGGCCATCCATTCTCGGGCGGTCTGGTACAGGTCACAGTATAGAGAAAACAGGTCGTCCTCATCGCGGTCCTCCAGGGTCTTTTTTTGTTTTCCCTCGGCCATGTTTACTCACTGCATTGGCTCTTTTTTTCTCTGGCCGCCTGCACGAAACCGTAGAAGAGGGGGGCCGGGCGGAGGGGACGGGAGGTGAACTCCGGGTGGAACTGGGAGGCAATGAAAAAGCGGTGGCCGGGAATTTCGGCGATTTCCATGCGCGGGGGGTCTGCGGAAACGCCTGAAAACACCAGCCCGGCCTCCTCCAGCCGGGGCATGTACTCCGGATTGACCTCGTAGCGGTGGCGGTGGCGCTCCCTAATGGTGGAGGTTCCGTAGAGGCGGTGGGCCAGGGTGCCATCCTTTACGGCAATGGGATAGGCGCCCAGCCGCATGGTTCCCCCCATGTCCTCCACGTCCTCCTGCTCCGGGAGAATGGTGATCACCGGGTGGGGGGTCTCCGGGTCTATTTCTATGCTGTTGGCATCCAGCCCCAGCACGTGCCGGGCGTATTCCACCACGGCCAGCTGGAATCCGAAGCAGATGCCCAGAAAGGGAACGTGGTGCTCCCGGGCGTGACGGATGGCGGCCATTTTGCCGTCGGCTCCCCGCATGCCGAAGCCACCGGGGACCAGGATTCCGTGCAGGTGGTCCAGGGAGACGGTGCCCTCCTCCAGGTCTTCGGCCTCTATCCAGTCGATGCACACCTTGACGCCCAGGGCTGCACCGGCGTGGCTGAAGGCCTCCTCTATGCTGATGTAGGAATCACTGAGGGCCGTGTACTTGCCCACGATGCCCATGGTCACCTGTTCCGCGGTGTCCTTGATGCCGCCCACGAATTCCTCCCACTTGTACAGGCCATCCCGGCGACGAAAGCCGAACCGCTGGAGAATGAAATCCGTCAGTCCCTGCTCGTCCAGCAGGAGGGGAACCTCGTAGATGCAGGACACGTCCGGGGCGGAGATGACCCCCTCCACGGGCACGTCGCAGAACAGGGCTATTTTTTCCCGGGTCTTCTGCTCCAGAGGCTCCTCTGCTCTACCGATGATGATGTCCGGGTCGATGCCGATGGCCCGCAGCTCCTTCACCGAGTGCTGGGTGGGCTTGGTCTTCTGCTCCCCCACCACCCCCAGCACCGGAATGAGCGTGGTATGCAGAAAGATGACATCGTCCGGGCTCTCCTGGTGCAGCTGCCGCATCGCCTCCAGGAAGGGCATGGACTCGATGTCGCCCACCGTCCCCCCGATTTCCACCAGGCAGATGTCCGCGCTGCTCTCCGCCGTCACCCGCTTGACCCATTCCCTGATTTCGTCGGTGACGTGGGGGACAATCTGCACAGTCTTGCCCAAATAGTCACCCCGCCGCTCCTTTTCGATGACCGTGCGGTAGACCCGGCCGGTGGTGATGTTGTTGTCTGAGGAGAGGTTGATGTCCAAAAAGCGCTCGTAGTTGCCCAGGTCCAGGTCCACCTCTCCCCCGTCCTCCAGCACGAACACCTCGCCGTGCTGAAAGGGATTCATGGTACCCGCATCGCAGTTCAGGTAGGGGTCGATTTTGATGGCGGTTACCGCATATCCCTGCATTTTGAGGAGCAGGCCGATGGAGGACGTGGTAATGCCTTTTCCCAGGCCCGACAACACCCCGCCGGTGATAATAATGTATTTGCCCCTCGGCATATTACCATATGGAGATTCGATTAATAGCGTTATCGGTAGCGGGAGGACGTCAGTCTGTCACAAAAGCCCCCACCATGCGGGCAAATTCCTTGAAGGGAACCACGCGGTCCACCACCTTTTCCGCTCCCGCCTCGGTCAGTTTTGCCGCCCAGGTGGTGTCCGCCCAGGCCGTGTACCCCCAGATGACCGCCCGGGGGTCCAGGCGAAGTATTTCCTCGGCGGTGCGCACCCCGTCCATGCCTCCCTGCCGGCCCTGCCGGTGGAGATCGACAGCGGTCCCGCTGGCCGCGGTGCCGGATAGATTCAGATCCATGACCACCAGGACGGGCCGCTGATTTTTTCCCAAAAGCTCCTTATACCGCTCCACCCCCTCCTCTCCGCTCAGCGCATTGACCACCTCCATACCGTCAATGCGTTTCAGATAGGAAGACAGGATGTCCTGGATGTCCGGCTCGTCGTCCACAATCAAGACGGTCTTGCTCATCACGACTCCTCTCCACTGGCCGTGCTCCGGCGCCTGTTCGCCATTGCCGGGGAAGCAGTCTTTCCCAGCCCGGGTCTGGCAACGGGCACGAGCAGGATGGCAGGCAACCGGGCTCCACAGCCTTTTTTTCTTCAATCACCCATTCCTATATAAAAGTTACAGTTTATTTGCTGGGAGGTTCGTCCCGCATCGCCTACTTGCAGAAGTCGGTAATCCGGGTGATGGTCACCTTGTCGTTGGTGAACAGGGACTCCGCCGCCTTTTCGAACAGCAGGATGCGCTGCTTGGTGTAGGTGGGGACCCGGAAGTCGGTAATGATTCTCTTGGCCGGCTCCAGATATTTTTTGATGGAGGCCTCGTGCACGGTCAGGGTGAGAGAGCCTCCGCACCGGGTGCAGCATCCCCGCAGGGGCATGCGCCGGTACTTGGCGTTGCATTTGACGCACCGCACCTGCTGCTTGGTGAAGGCCCGCAGGTTGCCCACCAGGTCGGGGAGGAAGTGGGTCTGGATCACCCGGGAGGCCACGTCGCTCTCGTCCACGGCCCGGATTTTGCGGGCCAGCTCCAGCTGGGCGAAGAGCTTGTCCTCCATTTTCTGCAGCGTCTTGTAGGCGGACACCGTCACCCCCTCGGCGATGTGCCCGGTGTCGTGGGTGAAGGCAAAGCCCTGAAACTCCCGTCCGGTGCCAATGCGGTGGGCGATGAGGTCCATGCTTTTTTCCAGTTCCTTGGAATGGGCGTGGCGCAGGGTGGCCCGGTAAAACTCCAGGGGGTAACGCTCCAGCACGTCCAGGTTTTCGGCTTCCTTGTCGATTTCAGAGGGGGATATACGGGTGGTCAGCACCAGGGGCAGGTCCATGTGGCCGCCTCGCTTCTCCGGAATGTAGTTCAGGGAAAAGTTGACCAGCACGTCCAGGAGCAGCATCAGGGTGTCCTCGTCTCCGTCGCAGTTGCGCCGCTTGGCCGCGTGATAGAAGGGATGGGCGCAGCACACGTCGGCATCAATGAATCCCACGATTCGTCCCACGGCCCCTGCCGAGGTATGCGGCGACAGACCCACCACCATGCTCCCCACCAGGTCCGCCGGCTCCCTGGCCCCATAAAAGGGTTCCAGCCCGTAAAACCGCTCCAGCAGCTCATCCACGAAGCGGGCCACCTGCAGCAGGTAGACGCCGCACTTGACGGAGGGGATGACATCCTGTATCTTTAACTCGCATATCTGGTCCTCCCGCTCCAGAGGCTGCCCCCGCCAGTCGTGGGTGTAGCCCAGCTCGTGCAGGCGCTGGAGGGAGGTGCTGATCTCGTAAGGCTTGAAGTGGGTGAGAGGCATGTTGGTCATGTCGAAGCGGGCGGTTCCGTCCTTGAACACGTACACCCCGTGCTTGGCCCTCAGCAGCCCCTTTTCCAGGCTCTCCGGAGTCTTGTGTGCCGAGGACAGACCGATAACTCCTTTAACCTTGTCCGGCAGGGACACCATACCGATGGTTTCCTTGGCCCGCTCCACGTCCATGAACAGCTTGACCTCGTGGCTCTGGATGAGGCCCGTATACTCGGTGGTTCCGCCGCAGTCACACCGGGTCTTGTAGGTGGCCTTGCCGCAGGTGCGGCACCGCCGGGAGCCCGCCTCAAAGGTTATCTTGTTGGCCCGGGCCGCAGCATTGACCAGCCGCTCCCGCCCCCCGGCCTCCCCCACCGGAAACAGCACGTGGGGAGTGGCCCTCATGGTGCGCTCCGCCGCCTTCTCCGGCCGTCCCATCCTGGCCCCGATGCGCTGGGGGGCCCGGGGCATGACCGTGACCCCCGCCAGCCTGGAGACCAGGGCCATGATGTCGTTTTTCTCACCCTCTTCTATCTCCCCTATCTCCCGCCTGCGCACCATCCGGCCCTCCTCCACCTCGTAGCCGCAGCAGCGCAGCAGGGGATAGGCGTAGCGGTCCAGCCGGTAGCCGTCCCGCTCCAGGTGCAGGGCCCCCAGGTCCAGCAGAATGTCCTTGACCTGAGGATTTGCAGGAATGTACAGGACATCGTGGTCGTAGGTGGCCTCCCGGAGGGCCTCAGCCAGCTGGCGGAGCTGCCCCGGGGTGATGTCGTGCCAGAACAAGTTGGCACAGGGATGGAGAGGCAGGTCAAAGCGTTCGGCCACGGCAAATGCCTCCCGGGGCGAAAGACCAGCCAGGTCCGGGTTGCGCCTCAGAGCCACCGCTATCTTCTCTGCCGCCTCCCGCTCGCTGTCCACCCCCATCTTCTCCTGCACCTCCTGAATCCACCATTCGTGGCAGTAGCTGGCCTGGGGGAGGATGGCGTTGTTTTCCACGAACTCTCCGAAGGGAATGAGAATCTCGCCCAGGTCGATGATTTCCCGGATGTGCTTTTGGACCCGGTCGGCCTCCGCCAGGGACTGCACCTGCACGAAGTCTCCATTGTTGAGCAGGACCAGGGGCCCCTCGATGACGTCGCAGGTGGTGCCGATGGTCCCCTTGCCCGGCCGCTCGGTCTTCATCTGGGTACCGATGGCCACAAAGTCATCCAGGATGCGCATGGTGGCAGGATGGATGGCGGTGGAGGCCAGGCCGCAGGTTCTGCCCCGGCCGTATCGCAGCCGGAACCCTCCCTTCCGGGAGGGATGGGAAAACACGGGGCGCCCGGCAATCAGGCTTTTCATGTACTTGGAGGAGGGAACGATTCCGTTGGCTTCCTCTCCCCCGTCATGGACGAACTGGGACAGAAAATCCCATCCCTCCAGGCCCATGTGGTGGACGTGCTTGAGAATTTTGGAGGCCTTCTGGCACAGGCCCTCGGCAATCACCAGGCAGGCCCCGCCCCGGACCTTGTTGGTTCTCACCCGGGGAAGGTCCCGTTTGCCGGTAACCTCCCGGTCCTCGGTGGCCTCGCCGTTGATGCACACCGGGCAGTTGCGGACGATGATTTCGATTTCCTGCAGGGAGGGGGAATACTGCAGGGTGGTGATGCGGTCGTAAAGAGGGATTTCCTCCTTGTATCGCTCTACCTCGTCCTCCGTGGGCTTGTAGCGTCCGATGTTCAGTTTGCGCCGCACGATGTCCGCGATGAGCACGCTCATGGCCTCTCCCGTTCCTCCGGCGGAGCGGATGGGGCCGGCGAAATACAGGTCGATGTAGGAGGACCCGTCGCTGTTTTTTGCCAGTTTTATCTCTGAAATGCCCTCGATGGGAGCCACCAGCACGCCCTCGGTGAGGATGGCCAGGCCGGTGCGCACCGCCTGGTCCACGGTGGCCTCCAGCCCCCCTTCCTGTTCCTCGGCGATGTCCACGGCGATGGAAATGGCCGTCTTCTCTCGGCTCATATCCCGGAGGTAGGAGCGAATTTTGTCGGCGATGCCCTCCGGGCCCACCAGCTCCTCCACCCGCTCCGCAAAGTCGTTGGCGGTGGGAATTTCCACCTCGGGTGTGGGATCGTATGCCTTGGCGCGGGCTTCCCGGGCTACCTTGTAGCAGCGTTCCACGTCCCTGGCTAAGGCTGAAAAATAGTGCTCGATGTCACCCATCCAATACTGTAATGCGGAGCGTGGTTTAAACTTTGTCCATCAGGAAGTTACTTTGTACACCACGTCTCCCTCTCGCACCCGGTCGGTGGTCTTGATGCCGACGGACTGGCCGGGAGAGGCATGGTCGATTTGCTGCCTGTCTATCTCCATGGAGTGCACGGGCTGGGTGAAATCGGTGGTGGCCCCCACCACGTGTATGGTGTCCCCCACCTGGAGGGAACCCTTGGTCAGGGTGATGGCCGCCACGCTGATGTGGTTGAAATAGTGCTCCACCACGCCTATTTCTTCCTCCATGATACAATATGACAAACCCCTATTTATAGCCCACGTTCAGGAGCGCCGCCCGTTGAGCATTATAATGCCTGCCCCGATGAGGTACATGATGACCAGGGCCACCAGGTTGGTAAACAGCTCCATGACCAGGCGAAAGAACAAAAAAAGCGACTGTACGGGCTTGGCCACGTCGGAGGACTCCGCGTCCCTGAGAAGGGGAATGATGTCCGGGGCAAACACGTACAGGGCCAGGAAAGCCAGCAGGAGCAGCAGCAGCTCCACGATGGCCTTGTCCTGTCGCATACTGACAAATAGAAAAGAAGTATTTATATTCCGCCCATCACCACTGCGGGTCGGTCAGCACCTCACACCCGTCGTCGGTCACCAGCACCGTGTGCTCCGTCTGGGCCACCCTCCCCCCTCCGGCCTCCACCAGCATGCTGTAGGCGTGCACCATGCGGCGGCGGAGTAAAAAGCGCAGAGTGGTCTGAACCCTGTCCGGCCCCACCAGGTCGGCCATCCACCGGCTGGCGAAGGGCAGCCCGTCAAAGGACCGTTGCAGGCTCTGGACAATGGATCCCCGCCCCCGCCCCGTCAGATGATAGATGTGTCCGTGCTCCCCGTTGACCACCGAGCCCTGACCGTCGGTGACAAAGGGCTCAATGGCAATGACCTCGCCGGCCCTCAGGGTGCGCCGGCTGGTGGTCTCCACGTTGGGGATTGACAGACCGGCGTGCAGGTTGTACCGCTCCAGCGAATGCCCGTTCAGGTTGATGACCGGCTTGAGGGCGTAGGACGTGATGGCCTCCTCGATGGCCTTGCCGATGGCCGACACACGCACACCCGAGCACACCATGGCCATGGCCCGGTGGAGCGCCTCCCTCGAGGCCTCCATCAGAGTGGCATGGGTGTTGCCGTCTACCTCCACGGTGAGGGCGGCATCGGCAATGTACCCGTCGACGTGCACCCCGGCGTCCAGCTTCACCAGGTCACCCCGCTTAAACACCAGGGAATCCTGCAGAGTGGGCGTGTAGTGGGCGGCCACCTCGTTCACCGAGATGTTGACCGGAAAGGCCGGGGTCGCCTGCTCCCGGATGAGGGCCTCCACAGCGGTGGCCACCTCCAGATAGAGCACTCCCTCCTTCACCATCCCGGCTCCCACCTGCAGCGCCTGGCTCAGGATGCGACCCGCCCGGCGGTAGCATTCAACGGGCGTGGGCATAGACCTCCTCCGCGGGTATGGCACCCTCCCGCAGGACTTGCACTTCTCCGGTGGCATCCACAATGGTGGAGGGCGTCCCCGGAAGGAGGCCCCCATCCACATACAGGTCCACGCCGGCTCCCAGCTGCTCCCGTGCCCCCTCCACGGTGGCGGGAAGGGGACCGCGGTGAAGGTTGGCACTGGTGGCGGTGAGGGGGCCGGTACGGGAAAGCAGGCACCGGGCTACCGGATGGTCGGGCACCCGGACGGCCACGGTGCGGGGGGACACCACGGCGGGCACCGCATCTCGCCTGGCCAGCACGAGGGTCAGCGGACCGGGAAGAAAGGCGCCGGCCAGGCGGCGGGCGGGGGCGGTCATGACTCCCACCTGGTCCATGAGTTCCACCTCGGCCACCGCTACGGGCAGGGGACAGCGGAGGGGACGGCGCTTGACCGCATAGACCCTTTCCACCGCCTCCCGATGGGAGATGGAGGCCCCCAGAGCGTACAGGGTGTCCGTGGGGTAGACCACCAGACCGCCGGACTGCAGCGTGTGGACTGCGGCCTCCAGCTCAGTCATTGTTTTTCAGCAGGTCGCCGATGGTCAGACCGCGGACCTGCCGCTTCTTGACCGTGGCCGGCTCCACGCTCTGGAAGAGGGTGATGTGCAGGGTTTTTTCCAGCTGACGGGCTTTTTTATCCGAGGGGCGGAGCTCCTGGTTTTCCATCTTGGCCACGGCCGTGGTTTTTTCCCCGATGCGCGCCCCCAACTCCTCCCGGCTCATTCCCTGGCGCTCCCGGGCCTCCCGGATGCGCGCCCCATAGTTGTCCACCAACTCCTTGTCCATGTCCTTGAACACGTCTTTGCCCGAGTAGGGCTCGATTTTTGGGGGGGTCACGGTGCGGGCGGCACCCCGCTTTTTTTTGGTAACCGGCGTCCCGTAGGAGGCACAGGCCGGGCAGACCTGCATCTCGGTTCCCTCAATCAGCACGGGCTTGAGGTAGCCGACATCATTCCCGCAGAGTTCGCATCGCATATCACGCCAATGCGGCGCAGCCATAAGAATTTATCGGGATTCTCCGGCCCCTGGTTGCTTCTTTTTCTTCCTGACGGTTCTGACCACCAGGACAGCGCCCACCATGAGGGCAACGGGAATCACGATGAACAGGGCCTTTCCGTAGGCATTGATGTTGTACCACACGGCCTCCACGTTGGCATTGGCCGTCCAGTTGGCATAGGTTGCTTGAGCCACCACGTAGTCAGCGGTTTCGGTGACCTGGAAGCCGGACAGCCCGTAGGAGTAGAGGTCCCTGGCAATTTTGAAGGTGAAGACCGCCTCCTCGATGCTCCCGTTCCAGTGCCGCCCGCTCTCGGCGAGATACAGGCACCGGTAACGGTCGGTCACCACCCGGTGGCTGCGCTCCTCTATCCGCAGCGTATAGGCGGCCTTTATCATGCTGGTGGCAGCGGCGTCGATGCTGCAGGCAAACCAAACCGAGGGGTAAAAGGGCTCCCCGTCGTTCGTGCGGTTGCAGGCAAGCAACAGGCCGTCCTGCTGCAGGGTCACATCGTCGGGAATCCTCTCGGTGAAGGGCAGAAAAACGGTGAGGTTCATCCGCTCCCCGGTGGGATTGTGCAGGTGGTAGATGGCGGTCACGTTGGCCCGATGACCCTCGTCGATGACCCAGGTGACGTTTTCATACCGGAGGACAATCGGGGTTTCATCACTCTCGGCAGGTGTACCCCCGCCCTCCGAAACCGGGACGGGATTGCCCTGCGCCGGCGGCAGGAGCAGGCAGCACAGCAATAGAGCGACCATGACTCTCTGCCCGGATATCCCTACCCTCGACCACATGTCTTTCCTCGCTATCCCAGGGGCTCGTAGTAGTACTCGCCCACCGCCCGCTGCTCCCGGTCCAGGCGGGAGCCGGGTTTGTTCACCCGGGGGCGGTTGCTCTCCTCGTCCCGGCGGAAGGTCACCCCCAGGTCTTTCAGGAAGATGTTCATCCCGGTGCGCAAGTCGTAGGGCCCCCGCCCCCGGCCCTCCACCTCCGGCTCACCGCTGAACACCATGAGGGACTGGCTGACCAGGTCGATGAAGTACACGTCGTGGTCCACCACCAGGGCCGCCGCCTCCTGGTTTTCCATAACCTTTTTGATGACCTTGGCCACGCTCATCCGCTGGCTGGCGTCCAGGTAGGCCGAGGGCTCGTCGATGAGATAGAGCTCCGCTTGCCGCGCCAGGCACAGTCCGATGGCCACCGTCTGCAGCTCCCCCCCTGACAGCTCCTTCACCGGCTTGTCGTACAGGGCGTCGATGCCCAGGGGAGCCACAATCTCCCTCTCGTAGAAGGGATGGAGGGAGGACATGGCCAGAAATACGCTGCGTACCGTTCCCGGTACCGGGCGCACGTACTGCGGCTTGTAGCTGACGCTGACCCTGGCGTCCACCTCTCCCTCCGCTGGCTCCAGGACCCCGGCCAGCATCTTGACGAAGGTGGTCTTGCCGATGGCGTTGGGCCCCACCACCCCGATGACCTCCCCCCGGTGGATCTCCCCGGCCTCCGTTTCCAGGATGAAATGCTCAAATGTTTTTTTCAGCCGGCCGAAGGAGAGCAGGGTCTCCGTCCGCAGGGTATCGGGAGGAGGATGCACCTCAAAGGCTATCTCCTGGCCGAAGCGAATGTTTTCCTCCTTGAGGTAGCCGGACAGGTAAAGGTTGATGCCGTGCCGCACCGACTTGGGCTGGGTGACCACTCCGTACACGCCTTTTTTTCCGTAGATGAGGTGCACCACGTCCGCCAGAAAGTCCAGCACCGCCAGGTCGTGCTCTACCACCACCACCATTTTTCCCTGCTCTGCCAGCTCCCGGATGACCCGGGCCACCGCGATGCGCCGGTCGATGTCCAGATAGGAGGAGGGCTCATCGAAGAAGTAGATGTCCGCATCCCGGGACACGGCGGCGGCGATTGCCACCTGCTGCAGCTCCCCGCCGGACAAGTTGCCCAGGCTTCGGTTGATGAGGCCCTCCAGTCCGAAGCGTCGGGCCGCAGTCCCTCCCAGCATGTCCTCCACAGAGCCCGGCTGGCGGGCCAGCTGGTCCACGTACTGCGACTTGTAGGCCACCCGGATGTCGCCGGCAAGCAGGCGCTGCAGGTAGCCATGCATCTCGGTGCCCTTCCAGTATTCCAGGGCCGCCTCCGGGGAGGGAGACGACCAGTTGCCCAGGTTGGGCACCATCTGGCCGGAGAGAATCCTGATGGCCGTGGTTTTGCCGATGCCGTTCTGACCCAGGATGCCCACCACCTTGCCCGGCTGGGGCACCGGCAGACGGAACAGGCGAAAGGCGTTCTCCCCAAAACGGTGAACCATGTCCTCCTCCAGCTCGTCGGCCAGATTTTCGATGTGGATGGCATCAAAGGGGCACTTGTGGACGCAGATGCCGCAGCCCACGCACAGCTCCTCCGAGATGACCGGCTTTCCCGTCTCCTCGTCCATGACGATGGTTTCGTCGCCGCCCCGCACCCGGGGACAGAAATTGATGCATTCACGGGAGCAGCGCTTGGGGTAACAGCGGTCCCGCTCCAGCACGGCAATTCTCATGTCTGCCACTCCGCATATCCCACGATTTTGTTGAGGGCGGAAACGGCCCTCCCCGGCTCCCGCACCAGGGGGACGTCCAGTGCCAGCAGGGCCTTTTCCTGCTGGTCTACGTAGCGGCCGCCCATGGCCACCGCCACCACCGGTTTGGTCAGATGAAGGTCGGCCCATCCCTCATACAACTGGAGCAGGGTATCGATGAGGGGTGCATCCTGAAAAACGAAAAAGGGCATGATGATATCCACCGCCGGGTCGTCCTCCAGCACCTGGAGTCCAGCCAGGTAGTGGCGGGCGGTGGCGCTCCCCGTGAGGTCCACCGGGTTGCCGCAAATGGCCTGGGGAGGGAGGGCCTCCCGCAGGCCCTCTTCGTTCACGGAGGACAGGGTCAAAAAACGGGAGTCCTGGATGGCATCGGCGGCCATCACGCAGGGGCCAGCCCCGTTGGTGATCATGGCCACCCGTCCGCCTTCAGGGAGAGGCTGCAGGGCCAGGAACCGGGCCATGTCGTACAGCTCGTCACAGCTGTCTGCCAGCAGCGCCCCGTACTGGCGGGCTGCTCCCCGGAACACGGCGTCGTTTGCGGCCATGGCCCCCGTATGGGAAAGGGCGGCTCTGCCCCCCAGTTCCGTGCGCCCCGCCTTGAGGATGACCACCGGCTTGCCGGGCAGATTCTCGAAGAATTTTCGTCCCTGGCCGATGCTTTCCATGTACAGGACCATCACCTCGGTGTCTGGGTCTCCGTCCAGGTAACGTAGCAGGTCCAGTTCGTCCACGTCGGCCCGGTTTCCGTAGGATACAAACTTGGAGACCCCCGCACCGGCGGCGAACTGCTCCAGCAGGCCGATGCCGATGGTGCCCGACTGGGTGAGTATGGCCACGTTTCCCGGCGGCGGCATCTCCATTTCCCGCTGGAAAAAGGTGTTGAAACCGGTGGCCGCATTGTATACCCCGATGCAGTTGGGCCCGATGATGCGGATGCCCTGCTCCCGGGCCCTCTCCACCATTTCCTGCTGCAGCCCCTCCCGGCCCACCTCCCTGAAGCCACCGGAGATGACCACCATGGCCCGTACTCCGGCCCGGCCGCAGTCCTCCACCACCTCCAGGAGGGCGTCGGCGGGCACCGCCACCGCCGCCAGGTCCACGGGCTCCGGAATGGCACTCACCGACGGGTAGCAGGTCCGCCCCAGGATGCGCTCGGCGCGGGGGTTGACCGGATAGGCGGCCACCCCGCTGGCCAGAATGTTGGACAGTACCTCGTAGCCGATTTTCCCGGGGCTGGATGAAGCCCCCACTACTGCCACTCCCTGGGGATTAAAAAAGGTGTCCATGCAGCCTAGGCTTCCCCGATGACGATGACGTCCCGTACCGACTTCACCGAGGCGAAGGGAAACAGCAGGTATCCGCGCTCGTCCTGGTGGTACAGGCGGGAGTCTATTTTCTCCGACGGCTCCACCAGAAGATTTTCCAGCCGGCCCGTCCTCTCGTCCACGGTGATGTTGCGTAGCGTCCCCAGGTACATGCCCTCGTCGCTCATGACTCTCTTGCCCCTCAAATCGTTCTCCATTACCTTCATTGTTCCACCCTCTTGAATATCAACGGCCTTTTTAAATTTTCTTTTGTTGCCCTGCGCCCAGCCGGCGAGCAATGGCCAGCACGGCAAAGACGACCAGGGGGAGCAGGACGGCGAATCCGGATGCGGCCTCGTTCTGTACCTGGAAGTAGTAGTCTGTCTGAGCCGGACCGCACCGCAGGCTGAGGCGATGAGGACCGTTGTCCAGGTCGGCGGTGTCCAGCAGATACTGCCAGGTGAGGAAGCCCACCGCCCTCTGCCACGTGCCGTTGTCCACCCGGACCTCCACGGTGCCTTCCTGCTCTGAGACCCCCCTCACAATCACCGGGCCGCTGATGATTTGGTGGGGCATGGGCTGCAGAACGAAAATTTGGTAGTCAAACTGAGGAACAGCAAAAGGAGTAGTGGCAGGATGATAATCAGCATTCTCATCATCTATAACGTAGGCAGTATGGTGGCTGATGTTTCCCCAGTAGTTACCGGTGCCGTTTTGGTCCCACCGGTTCTCATCTGCGGTATAGGCATAGGCAGGGATGTGATTATCTATAAAATTGTTGCCGAAGATGGAATTGTGGTGACTGCTGCAGCACATCTTTATGCCGTACTCGCTGTTGTTGGCCAGGTGGTTGCCCCCTATGATGTTGTCAGACCCGCCTAGAATTCGGATGCCCTGTCCGTTATGGTGCAGGAGATTGAAAAGAACGTCATTGTCCTCTGAATGCTCCAGGTATATGCCCCACTGGTTCCAGTAAATGGCGTTGCGGACCATGAATCCCTGAAACGAGTACCGCAGGCCCAGGGCGTAGTGGCGATTCTTGAAAATTTTGTTGTCCCTCACCACGTTTCCGTTTCCCTGGATTTTGATGCCGTAGGAATTGTTGAAGATGGTGCAGTTGCTGATTTCGTTGTGGCGGCCCTGCATGTACACCCCGTAGGCGGCACCCTGGATGAGGAAGCCGGAGATGCGCACGGAGTCAGCATACACCGAGAAACCCCCGACCACGGCCCCCCTTCCCTCCAGAGAGAGCGAGACGTTGACCTCCACCGGGGGATGGATGCCCCCCAGCACCACGATGGTGTCCCCCGCCTCCGCCGCCCCCACTGCCTCCTGCAGGGAGGAAAAGTTGCCCGGCCCGGTGCCCCCCACATAGAAAACGCCGGAGACGGCGCCGGCCTCCGTGGACGGAGTTCCTCCGGCAGACAGGCACAGTAGCAGAAAACCGACCACCAGGGCGTACGCCGTTTTCATGGGTTCATATCAAGAATCCGATGCATTAAAGGTTTTCTATAGCCGCCCGGCAATTCCGCCCCCACCACAACGTTTAAAAAAACTGCCCGTATCTTGCTTAATGGGGATACAGAAAATCCTGGACGGATATGACACCGGCAACCTGGCCATTACCACCGTCTGCTCGCACTCCTCCCTACAAATTTTTGACGGCGCCCGGAAACAGGGATTTCGCAGCATTGGCATTGCCATCGGGGAGCCGCCCCGGTTCTACGACGCGTTTCCCCGGGGCCGCCCGGACGAGTTTTTCGTGGTTGACAACTACCGGCGGATGAACGACTACGCACCCCGGCTCCGGGGCAAAAACGCGGTGGTGGTACCCCACGGCTCCTTTGTGGAGTACATGGGTGCTGACAACTTCCGGCATCTGGAGCTTCCCATCTACGGAAACCGGGACGTGCTGGAGTGGGAATCCGACCGGAGCAAGGAGCGAGAATGGCTGGAGGGAGCCGGCCTGAAAATGCCCCCCATCATCGATGACCCCAGGGACATCGCCAAGCCGGTTATTGTCAAATACTACGGGGCCAAGGGAGGCAAGGGCTTTTTCATCGCCAAGGACTACCAGGATTTCAAGCGAAAAATTGAGGTCAACAAGCCCTTTGTCATCCAGGAGTTCATGGTGGGAACCCGCTACTACATCCACTATTTTTACTCCCCCCTACAGCAGGACGGCTACCGGGTGAGAGACGGGTGCCTGCAGGTGCTGTCCGTGGACCGGCGGGACGAGACCAACATCGACGAGGCCCACCGCCTGGGCTCCATCTCCGAGCTGGAAAGCATGGGCATCACTCCCACCTTCGTGGTGACCGGCAACATTCCCATCGTGATGCGGGAGTCCCTGCTCAAAAAGGTGTTCGACATGGGGGAGCGGGTGGTCAACAAATCCTACGAGCTCTTCGGCGGACTCATCGGCCCCTTCTGCCTGGAGACGGTGGTCACCGAAAAGCTGGACTTCACGGTGTTCGAGATATCGGCACGCATCGTGGCCGGTACCAACGTGTTTATCTCCGGCTCTCCCTACGCCGACCTCATCCAGCCCGGGCTGTCCACCGGGCAGCGCATCGCCCAGGACATCCAGATGGCCGCGGAGCAGGACCGCCTGGACGAGGTCATCACCTGATGCTCGAGGTGATACTGGCGGACAGCGAGCTGGAGCTGGTGCCCCCGGACCTGTGGAGACATCCCGCCGTGCGGAAGGATGCCCGGCGGCGGGGAAAGCGCCCCGGAGAGCTGCTGCTGGACTCTTCCCTGCACCATGCGGCCCTGCGGAGCCTGCCCGACGGAGAGCGACGGGGGAGACCGGACATCGTACACGTGGCGCTGCTGGTGGCCAACGAGTCCATATTGAACCGGGAGGGGCGGCTGCACATGCACCTTCACACCCGGCACAACCAGAGCATGGAGGTCGACCCGGCCATGCGGGTCATCAAGAACTACGACCGCTTCAAGGGGCTCATGGAGCAGCTGTTTGAGCGGGGCGCCGTACCGCCATCGGGTCTGCCCCTGCTGCGCATGCAAGAGAAATCGCTGAGCGAGGTGGTAAACGCCCGGTCGTCCGATGTGGTGGTGCTGCTGGCCGAGCGGGGGGAGAGGGTCCCGCTGGAGACGGTGCTGCGGGAAAGCACCACCTGCATTGTGGGCGGCTTCCCCCACGGTGATTTTTTGTCGGAGGTGAAGGGGCTGGCCGACCGCACGGTTTGTCTGTACCCGGAGACGCTGCCGGCATGGACCGTGCTCATGGAGGTTGTCGTGGCCTACGAGAAAATGTTTATCCCGGGACGATAAGATATTTATAACCGGCCCGGAATGAAATGGACGTGATCAAAGAAGCCCGTTTCTGGGAGACACGGCCGGAAAAGGCTGTTCAGTGCTCGCTGTGCCCGCACCGGTGTGTGGTCAGGCCGGGGAAGCGGGGCATCTGCGGGGTGCGGGAAAACCGGGATGGCCGGCTGTACTCCCTCATATATGCCGCCTGCTCCTCCATCCACCCCGACCCCATCGAAAAGAAGCCGCTGTACCACTTTTATCCGGGGACCAGCGCCCTCTCCCTGGGCACCGTGGGCTGCAACCTGTCCTGCCTGCACTGCCAGAACTACGCCATTTCCCAGGCCGGGCCGGAGGATCTGGACCTGACGGAGCTGCCCCCCGAGGAGGCGGCGGCCACCGCCCGGCGCTCAGGCTGCCGGGGCATCGCCTACACCTACAACGAGCCCTCCATATGGTGGGAATACACCTGTGACAGCGCCCGGATAGCCAAAGGGGAGGGGCTGTACACCGCCTACGTGACCAACGGGTATACCGGAGAGGACGCCATCCGGGAGATTGCACCCCATCTGGATGCGGCCAACGTGGACATCAAGACCATGAGTGAGGACTTTTACCGCAGGATATGCAAGGCCCGTCTGCAGCCGGTGCTGGATTCCTGCCAGGTGTACAAGGAACGGGGCGTTCACCTGGAGCTGACCTACCTGGTCATCCCCGGATACAACGACACGGAGGAGGAGATGGAGGCCTTCGCCCGCTGGGTGGCCGAGGAGCTGGACCCCCATACCCCGGTGCACTTCTCCGCCTTTTATCCCCAGTACAAGATGACCGACGTGCCTCCCACCCCCCTGTCCACCCTGGAGCGGGCATTGGCCATCGCCAAGAAGCAGGGGCTTCCCTATGTCTATCTGGGAAACGTCCCCCACGGCGACTATGAAAACACCTACTGTCCGAGGTGCGGCAAGCTGCTCATCCGGCGCCACGGTTTTTCTGCACGGATGGAGGGACTGAGGGGCGCATCCTGCGCCCACTGCGGAGAAAAAATTCCGGTAACCGTCGGACCCGACTAGCACAGGTGCTCCAGAAGCTGGCAGGCCCGACACTGGTCCTGGGAAGACGGCTTGCCGCAGCTCCGGCAGGGCTGCAACCGGGCGGGTGGAAACAGGTCCCGGAGGCAGGGCTCCAGAGCCAGATAGCTGTTGAGAAGGCTGTGGCGGGTCCCCGGGTTGCTGTCCTCCAGGCGGGCCAGGATGCCCCGGTAGGCCCCGCGAGCGGCTCGCACCGCATAGGGGCACTCGTCCTCCAGCACCTCCAGACCCCTCAGCAGGGCATACAGGGTTACCTCCTTCTCGGGGATTCCCCGCAGGGGAACCAGGCGGGGAATGAGGCCAGGCTGCACGTGGGCATGCGGCGCCATGCGGGCCATGCGCTCCAGGTCATTGTTCACGAAGTTCATCAGGATGCTCTGGGCCACATCGTCCAGGTTGTGTCCCACGACCAGCGTACGGGCACCAATCTCCTTGGCTTTGGCGTTCAGGCACTGACGCCGGAATACGCCGCAGTATGTGCACTCGCCCAGCTGGCCGCGCATCTGGCTGATGTCGTCCAGGGTGAGTCCCATCTCCTCCTGGAAAGAAATGACATGGTGGGGGATGTTCAGCAGCCGACAGTGCTTCCGGGCCACCGCCAGGGAGTGGGGACGGTAGCCGGCGATGCCCTCGTCCACGGTGATGGCGTGTAGTTCCTTGTCCCGATGCGGCGACACGATGTCGTGCATGAGGTACAGGCAGGCGAGGCTGTCTTTTCCCCCGGATAATGCCACCGCCACCACCCCCGACCGCAGTCCCTGCCGGCGTACCTCCCGGTGCACCCGTTTTTCCACATACCGGGAGAAATGCTCCCCGCAGAGGTAGGTGCCGTTGTAGCGTATGAAGGTTACCGCCTCCCGGCCGCAGGTGCCGCAGTTCATTTTCCCCGTCCAAAGAGCTTGGCCCCCAGGGACTCCCTGGTGTCTACGTCCATTTCGCGGGCCAGTTGCTCCACCAGCTCCCGCTCCCGGGCAGACAGTTTCCGGGGCACGTCCACCTTGACCTCCACCACCAGATTGCCCTGGCCGCCGCTCCGCAGCCGGGGCATGCCCTTGCCCTTGAGGGTGAAGGTGTCACCGCTCTGGGTGCCAGGGGGAATGCGCACCTCCTCGGTCCCGTTGAGCGTTTCCACCTCCACCCGGCTTCCCAGCGCCGCCTGGGGAAAGGAGATGTGCCTGGTGGCATACAGCGTGGAGCCCTCCCGCCGGAAGCGCGGGTCCTCCTCCACGTACACCTCCACGAACATGTCGCCGCTGGGCGCACCCCGCTCGCCGGCCTCCCCCTCCCCGGGCAGCCGGAGGCGGAGGCCGGAGTCCACTCCGGGGGGTATGGTCACCGTGATGGTGCGCTGGCGCTCCACCACCCCGCTGCCCCGGCAGGCGGTGCAGGGGTTATGGATATGCTGTCCCTCTCCCTTGCAGTCGGGGCATACGGTGATCTGGGTGAAATGGCCGAAGGGGGTGCGCTGGCTCTTCCGGGCCTGCCCGGTCCCCTGACAGGCGGGGCAGGTGGCCACGGTGCTCTCTTCGGTTTTGCCGCTGCCCTGGCAGCGGGGACAGCGCTCCTTGCGGACGAGGGAGACATCTTTTTCGCCGCCAAAGTATGCCTCCTCAAGTGATATGGTCATGCGGTAGAGGATGTCGCTTCCCCTCCGCCGCCGCTGGCCGCCCTGCCTCCCCATGCCTCCAAAGAACTGCTGGAAGATGTCGGAGAAGCCGAAGTCGAACCCCAGATCCCGAAAGATGTCGGAGAAGTCCGCCCCCCGGAAGATGTCCTGGTAGCTGTACTGGCTGTCGATGCCCGCGTGGCCGAAGCGGTCGTATTGCTGTCGTTTTTCGTCGTCGGAGAGCACCGCGTAGGCCTCGGATATCTCCTTAAATTTTTCTTCTGCCTCCGGGTGGTCGGACTTGTCGGGATGATACTTGAGGGCCAGGCGTCGGTAGGCCTTTTTGATGTCTGCCTGGCTGGCATCCTTGCTGACGCCGAGAACCTCATAGTAATCCTTTTTCATTCTAGGTCACTTCATAGTCGGTGTCTACGGATTCGCCGTCGGCCTGGTCGCCCTCTGTCTGTTTCTGCCCGGAGGCGGGTGTCTCCTTCTGGTAGGCCTGCACGGCAATCTCCTGGGCCGCCCTGGTCAGGGCCTCGGTTTTTTCCTTGATGGCCCGGATGTCGTCGCTCTCTAGGGCCTGCCGGAGATCCTGCATGGCCTGCTCCGCCTGCTCCCTCTGGCGCTCCTCGATTTTGTCGCCCAGCTCCTCCAGGGTTTTTTCCGTGGTGTACAGGAGCTGCTCGGCGTTGTTGCGGGCCTCCACCCTCTCCTTCTTTTTGCGGTCCTCTTCGGCGTGCTTTTCTGCCTCCTGGCGCATGCGCTCGATTTCCTGGTCGCTGAGCTTGGTAGAGCCGGTGATGGTGATGGACTGCTGCTTGCCGGTGGCCTTGTCCTTGGCACTCACGTGCAGGATGCCGTTGGCATCGATGTCGAAGGTGACCTCAATCTGGGGCACGCCGCGGGGCGCCGGGGGGATGCCGGTGAGAGTGAATCGTCCCAGGCTCTTGTTGTCGTCGGCCATGGGGCGCTCTCCCTGCAGCACGTGGATGTCCACGCTGGTCTGGTTGTCGGCAGCCGTGGTGAACACCTTGCTCTTCTTGGTGGGAATGGTGGTGTTGCGCTCTATCAGCGGGGTGGCCACGTTGCCCAGGGTTTCGATGCTCAGGGTCAGGGGGGTCACGTCCAGGAGCACGATGTCCCGGTCCACCTCCCCGCCCAGGATGCCGGCCTGGATGGCGGCTCCGAAGGCCACGCACTCCATGGGGTCGATGCCCCGCTCCGGCTTTTTCTTGAAGATTTCCTCCACCTTCTCCCGCACGTAGGGGATGCGGGTGGTGCCGCCCACCAGCACCACGTGGTCGATGTCCCTGGCGGTGAGCTTGGCGTCTTTCAATGCCTGCCGGCAGGGCTGGACCGTGCGCTGCACGATGGGCTCGATGAGCTGCTCGAACTTGGCCCGGGTGATGGTCTCCTGCAGGTGCCGGGGCTCGTTGTCCACCACGGCGATGTAGGGCAGGTCGATGGAGGTCTGCTTGGCGGACGACAGCTCCACCTTGGCCTTTTCCGCCGCCTCCAGCAGGCGCTGCAGGGCCTTCTGGTCCTTCTGCAGGTCCACGCCGTAGGCCTTCTGGAACCGATCGGTCAGGTAATCAACCAGGGCCTGATCCATGTCCGCCCCTCCCAGCTGGGTGTCGCCGTTGGTGGACAAAACCTCGAACACCCCGTCTCCCACCTCCATGATAGTGATGTCGAAGGTTCCGCCCCCCAGGTCGTAGACGGCTATTTTGTGCTCGCCCTCCTTGTCCAGCCCGTAGGCCAGGGCGGCGGCGGTGGGCTCGTTGAGAATGCGCTTCACCTGGAAGCCGGCGATTTTTCCGGCGTCCTTGGTGGCCTGGCGCTGGTCGTCGTCGAAGTAGGCGGGGACGGTAATCACGGCCTCCGTGACCTCCTCGCCTAGGTAGTCCTCGGCGTCGCGCTTGATTTTCTGCAGAATGAAGGCCGATATCTGCTCCGGGCTGTATTTTTTTCCCCTGACCGTAACCTTGTGGTCGGAGCCCATCTTGCGCTTGATGCGGTGCACCGTTCCCTCCGGGTTGGTGACCGCCTGGCGTTTGGCCGGCTCACCCACCAGCATTTCTCCGTCCTTGGTGAAGGCCACAATGGAGGGGAAATAGGGGTCCCCCTCGGCGCTCTTTATCAACGACGGCTGACCGCCCTCCATGACGGCGGCCTCTGAGTTCACGGTTCCTAAATCAATCCCTATCACTTTGGCCATGGGTATCACCTTTTGAGACTACCACGTATGCGGGTTTGATGACCCGGTCGCAGAGCGAGTAACCTTTGCGGATTTCCCTTATTACGGTGCCCTCCCGGTGCTCCGGGCTGCATTCGGTGGCCACCGCGTGATGGCGGGCAACGTCAAACGGCTCCCCCACGGTGGGTATCTCCGCCACCCCCTCCTCCTCCAGCGCCCTGCGGAACTGGTCGCGCACCATGTTCAGCCCCTGGTCGTCGTGGGCCTGACAGGCGGCAGCCAGATTTTCGTAGACCTCCAGGAACTTGAGGAGCATCTGCTCCTTTTCCCGGGACAGCAGGGACGACAGTTCTTTCTGCATGCGTTTCCGGTAGTTGTCGAAATCGGCACGGAGGCGGAGGATGCGCTCCTCTTTCTGCTGCAGTTCCTGCTCAAGGCAGGCGATGCGCTCCTCCTGCTCCTGCTCTCGGCTGGCGGGTTCCTCCCGTTGCTGCTCAGCCTTAGGCGCGTTATCTGCTGTCCCCATACCGAGGAATTGTATAAAAATTGTTCTATATAAATGTTGCTCACCGGTACGGAGAGAGGCGCTGTCAGGCGGCCCCATCGACAGATTTTAATAAAAAATTTTGTTTACCAGTGGAGGCAGCGAGGAGGCAGCAGAAACCCCTCATCGGGTCGTGTTGGATGCGCCGGTTTTCCGGGCCGAGGCAGAGGTTACGTAACGGGGTAAGAGGGAGAGAGAAATTGCCTCCACTCTCGGGTGGATTTTTCCCTCTTCCCCCATCCTTTTCGGGGGAGCGAGGAGGAGGAAAAAAATACTCCCCCTGTGCTGATGACTCAGCGCACCGATAAAACGGAAACCACTATATAAATTGTTCTATAAGAACAATTTTGTCCTAAAAAAACAATATTTAAATATTGCGTTTCCATTAGGGCCTCCATGACCGCCGATGATGACGACTGGGAGGAAAAAGGCATCTACATGGGCTACGCCATCCTGGGCAAAAACCACAAGCGGCGGCTGGTGGACCTGGAAACCGGCGAAGTCATCATCGAATACCACATATAAGCCGCCTCCAACTGGCGCCTGCCCCTCAACTTTTTGCTCCCACCGCTATCCCCGCATAGCCAACAAAGGCATAGGCACCGTTGGGCGCATAAAAGGAAATCCCCACGAAGGGCGCCATAAAGGCAAAGGTCACAAAGTAGGTCCAGGAGCCCATCGTGCCGTTGGTGGCAAACAACAGAAAGGTGGCAAACAGGAAGAGAGAAAGGGGCAAAAACGGGGGAAGCAGCAACAGGATGCCCACCCCCACCACCGAGCACAGAAAGTTAAAGGTGAGGTTGTAGTCCCCCCACAGCTCGCTCCCATACCCCGCGGCTGGCACCATCCGTCGGACCACCTGATCCCGTTCCGCCGCCACCCTCTGCCGCAGGATATCCCTCTGCTCCGTCGGAAGCAGCCCCCACACGGCGTCCTCTGAAGCCCGCATGCCCAGAGCGGCCACCGCCCCTCCTTTCACCAGGCAGGAGATATGCTCTCTGCCGGTCGCGGTATGCAGGGTAACCACCACCCCCGATGCATCCGACGGCTCCCATCCCGGCCCGGACGGCACTATACCTGGAGATTCCCTCCCATCGGCATCCAGGCCGCCCAGGGCGGACAGAGACGCCAGCAAGCAAATCACCACACAGGCAGCCACTCGAGACATAGCAACATCATAAACAGGATGCGCCTATTTAAACGCTCCCCGAAGCAAAATTTATATGGTCCGGCCGGCCAGGGGATAAACCTTTTTATCTCCCGCTCATTGTACAGCACATGAAGACGGCGCCCCGCAAGCTGCTGGATGTCAGGGAAGCGGCCTTCAACGGCCGGAAGGCTTCCACCCGCTGCCTGCAGTGTCGGGGAGCCAAGATGCTGTGTGGAAAGGACCGCTGCCCGGTCATGGTCAAGTTTTACTCCAGCGTGAAGACCCGGCCCCTCATCGATTCCACCTCCCTGCACGGCTCCACTCCGCCCTCGGTGTTCGTGGGCCGATACGGGTACCCCCACGTGGACATTGGACCCATGGTACCGCCCCAGCAGGGGGACACGGCCCTCATTGACACTCCGGAGCAGTGGATTGGCAAAAACATCGACGACATCGTGGATTTTCGCATGCAACTGGTCCGCGGCAAGTACCGCAACCCGGTCACCAATTTCTCAGGAAAAATAGTCGACTTCACCCGCGAGATTGCCCTGGCCGCCCGCTCCGTGGACACCGAAATTACCTTTTCCCGCAAACCCCGGGGGTCCATCGCCCTCTACGACGAGGTGCAGCCCCACGGGCCCTCGGCTCCCATCAGGAAAGTATGGGTGGCCAACCCCTCCGTAGACCACAAGATAGAGAAGGCATTCTACGACGGCGACCTGAAGGCCAGCGATGCGGTGCTGGACCTCTACCGGCAGGGGGTGCTTATCTCCCGCATCCAGAAGGCATTCTCCGTGGGAGCGTTCGGCATGGAGGACAACCGGAAATTCGTGCCCACCAGGTGGAGCATCACCGCCGTGGACTCCACCATCGGCCACGACATCAAGGAGCGGATCAAACAATATCCCTACATCAACGAGTGCCGGGTGTACGAAACCTACGGCCTGGACAACCGGTGGCTGATTCTCATGTACCCGGCCGCCTACGAATACGAGCTGATTGAGGCCTGGTACCCCAACACCACCTGGAACCCCTCACAGCGCAATATCGTCATCTTCGGAGACCACGAGTTCTACCAGGGGCGCACCACCTACGCCACCATCGGCGGCTGCTACTACGCGGCCCGGCTGGCCACCGCCGAGGCCCTGGACCGGGAGCGACGGCAGGCGGGCATCGTGGTGCTGCGGGAGGCACATCCCGGCTACATCATGCCCGTGGGGGTGTGGAACGTGCGGGAAAACGTGCGAGAGGCGCTGCGTCACCCCCCGCACACCTTTTCCACATTCCAGCAGGCCCTGGGCTTCGTAGAGCAGACCATGGACATACCCCTGCAGAGGTGGATAGAGACCAGCGAGCTCATCCGGGGACGGCTGTACCAGAGAAGACTGGACGATTTCTGGGAATCATGACCCGGCGCGGCTGGTGCAGAACGGCCCTCTCCCCGTCCCACCTGCCGGGGCTGGACTACTCACTGAATCCCTACAAGGGCTGCGCCCACAACTGCGTCTACTGCTATGCCCCTCCGCTGCTGCACATGGACAGAAACCGGTGGCCGGATGTAGAGGCCCGCATCAACATCCCCCAGGTGCTGCGCAGAGAGGTGAAGGTAAAAAAGCCCGGTATCGTGGGGCTGTCCACGGTGACCGACCCCTACCAGCCGGCGGAGAAAAAATTTGAGTTAACCCGAAAATGTCTGCCTCTGCTTCTGAAACGGGACTTCAGCGCCAACGTGCAGACCAAATCCGACCTGGTGCTCAGGGACCGGGACCTGCTGGGCAGCAGCGACCGGGTGGCGGTGGGGATTACCATCACCACGCTGGACGAGGATCTCAGCAACGCCCTGGAGCCCGGAGCCCCCCCGCCCCACCGGCGGCTGCAGGCAGTGAAGGCCCTGGCCGAGGCAGGCATCTACACCTACGTATTCTGGGGACCCCTTCTCCCCTCACTGGACGAGGAAAGCCTGCCGGCCTACGTGGAGGCATTCGCCAGCCACGGAGCCCGAGAGATCATGGTGGACATGCTGCACGTAAAGCCGGGAGTGACGGCGGGACTGAGCGCGGTGCTGCCCCCAGACCGGGCGGCCCTGTTCGAGCAGCGACTGCGGGGAGACTACTACCCCCGGATCCTGGAGGCAGTGGAGCGGGCCTGCAGGGGGCGCATTCCCCTGACCAGGGCGTTCGCAGACCGGGGGGGACCATGAATACCGGACTGACCGGTGCACTGCTCCGGGGCATAGTGTGGCTGGATGCCCGGCTGGAGCTGGACGTCCTCCATCCCCTGGTTCTGACCCCGGTCGTGGACACCCTCCCCCTCACCCCTAGCAGCAAAGTCCTGGACGTGGGGTGCGGCATGGGGTGGGCCTGTCGGCGGATGGTCCGCAACGGGGCGGGGGAGGTGGTGGGGGTGGACATCCACACTCCGTCCCTGGCACGGGCCCGGGCCTATGCCCGCCGCTGCGGTTCGGATAGCGGGAGTCTGGCCTTCTGCCGGGCGGACGCCGCGGCCCTGCCCCTCGCAGACGACTATTTTGACCTGGCGGTGGCCAGCGTTTCCCTCTCCTGGTGGCGGGAGCCGGAGGCGGTGCTGAGAGAGGTGCGGCGGGTGCTGCAGCCGGGCGGACGGGTATACGTCATCGATGTCTACGACCGGGGGCTGGGGGCTCTGTTCACCCGCTGCTCCAACATCTTTATGGAGGAAAAAGAACGCATCTATTCGGCGGCCCGGTTCAGGCAGATGCTGTCGTCCTATTTTTCCCGCATCCAGCAGCGCACCATTGGCCCCTTCGGCTGGGGGCTGCTGACCACTGGCGTCAAGGAGTAAATGAGACCCCTGCGCCCTCTTGCTCTGCCCCCCCCCCTGTTGCGCCCCACGGATGGCGGGGTGATAACGGCCTCAAGGGGAGACGAAACCTTTAATTAGGGAATACTTGATTACGTAGTGGAAGGGATGAGATGCAAAAGGAGGAAATAATACAACTCCACACGCTATTTGCACAGATAAAAAATGAGCTGGAGCAGCAGTTTTCATCCCCCACCGCGGCCTTTGAGGAATACGAGCAGTTGGGAGTGCTACCCCACCACGTACACAAGTCCAAGGAGGACCACAAGCGGGCGGTATTCATCCTCGGCAAAGTACTGGCCCAAGTGTTTTCGCATGACAAATACTCCGGCACCGGTCGGGTGGCAGAGCGCCTGGCCCGCATGGAAACCCGCATGCGTTAGAAGCACAGGAGCGTGGGAACCGTCTGACATCAGCAATAGTTTTAAGTAGAAGCAGCATTTAGTCTACCCATGAAGCATAACGCAGCAGTCATTTTTGTGGTCACTGCGCTGCTCTTGGCCGGCTGGATGCCGGTACAGGGAGCAGAAAACGAATGCATATTCCTCACCCTGTCCTTCTCCCCACCCGTGGTTTTTCTCGCCGGGGACTACGTACAGGTTTCCGTGGAAGAGGCGGACGGGCTGCTGGCCGTGGAGGGAGCACCGGAGATTCCCTATCTCTCTCACACCTTCACCCTCCCCTGGGGAAGCCGGGTGAAAGAGGTAACGGTGACCGGCGGCAGCGTCCATGCCCTATCCCTGGCCAAAAAGATGGTACCCGCCGCCCCGGCTCAGATGACGGGAGGGGCAACGAACGCCGGGGAGCGCAAGGAGGGGCCGGTATACGCCTCAGCCGCCCCCTATCCCGGGCAGTGGGCAGAGTGGGAGGCGGGAGCGGGCATCCGGGACGGACAGCGGAGCGTTTTCCTTTCCGTGCACGTGTATCCGGTCCGCTACCTGCCGGCCAGCCATGAGATTCGCTACCTGGAAGAAGCCACCGTCCAGGTGTCCTACGTGCCGGGGACGGAGAGCGGAGCCAACGACGCCCGGCTGCTGGTCATCGCCCCCAGCGAATTCACCGGCGCCCTGCAACCCCTGGCGGACCACAAGGAAAGCTGGGGAGTGCCCACCCAGGTGGCCACCCTCAACCAGGCCTACGGCCTGCGGGGTCGGGATGCCCCGGAAAAAATCAAGTATTTCATCAAGGACGCCGTGGAGCGCGACGGCATCACTCACGTGCTGCTGGTGGGCGACGCACAGCAGTTCCCGGTACGCCTCTCCCACACCTACGACGGGCACCAGAGCAACTTCGTCAGCGACCTCTACTATGCCGACCTCTACAACGCCACGGGAGGCTTTTCCTCCTGGGATACCAACGGAAACGACCTGTTCGGTGAATACGAATATCAGGGAAGGAAGGACGAGATGGACCTGTATCCCGATGTGTATCTGGGGCGGCTGGCCTGCAGCAACCTGGCTGAGGTGGAAACGGTGGTGAATAAAATCATTACCTATGAAAACACGGCCGCCGGTCAGGAGTGGTTCTCACGGGCGATTCTCTGTGCCGGCGACAGCCACGAGGACGACGAGGGTGTGTACGAGGGCGAGTACACCAAGGAGCGGGGACTGAGACATCTGGAGGATTTCAGCGTGGAGAAACTGTACGCCTCCGAGGGCAACCTGGACGCCAGGAATATCCGGCAGGCCATCAGCCAGGGGGCGGGACTGGTGGACTTCTCCGGCCACGGCAACCGCTACAGCTGGGCCACTCATCCCCCGGGAGACTTTGATACCTGGGTGGGCATCGACGTGAGCGACGTGGCCCTGCTCACCAATACCCACGCCTATCCGGTGGTGATTCTGGACGCCTGCTCCACGGGAGAATTCGAGAAGGGCAACTGCCTGGCCTGGCAGTTCGTAAAGACGGCAGACCGGGGAGCCATTGCCTGCTACGCCTCCACCGCCCTCTCCTGGGGCTACCTCGGCGAGGCCATCGTCATCGGCCTCTCCGGCTATCTGGACATCCAGCTCACCAAGTACGTGGCGCAGCGGGAAACCGCCGGAGCCGTCCTGGCCCACAGCATTCACGACTACTTGTCCTCCCATCCCCGCATGAGCAAATACGACTACAAGACGGTGCAGGAGTTTTCGCTGTTCGGCGACCCCTCGCTGGTCATCGGCGGCCAGGGAGGGTGCAGCCTGAGCAAGCCCCTGCCCGGCTACCTGTACCTGTTTGACAAGCAGCTGATGCCCACCCTGCGGGGACGAACGGTCATCCTGGGAGGCATCACCGTGCAGGCGGCCGTGGGAACGGAGATTTCATCCGTGGAATTCTACGTGGACGGAGAGCTTATGTACACCGACCGCCAGGAGCCCTTCGCCTGGACATGGGATGAGCGGGCCCTGGGGCGGCACACGCTGTCCATTGTGGGCAGCGGCCCAGCCGGCAGCACCGAGCAGAGCCTGGACGTCATCATCTTCAACCTATGAGCACGGTCACCGTCTGCGGTCACGTGGCCCTGGACTACATCTTCCAGGTCCCCCGTCACCCCGAGCCGGACCATTCCATCTACATCCAGCGTATGGAAAAACACTACGGGGGCGGGGCGGCCAACATCACCGTGGGCATCTCCCGTCTGGGGGGGAGCAGCGAGCTGGTGGCCGCGGTGCCCGCCGACTTTGCCCACACCGACTACGGGCAGTATCTGCAGAAACAGGGAGTGCGGCTGCGGGTAACTCCCTTTCCGGGCGATTTGCCCCGGGCCTACATTTTCAACGACCCTCAGCACCGCCAGATAACCTATTTTTCCTGGGGGGTATCCGAGCATCTACCCCGTGCAGTGCCGGAGGCAGAAACCGTTCACCTGGCACCGGTTCATCCCGACTTCGCCTGCGCCATGGCCGACCGGGCCTCCTTCCTGGGGTTTGAGCCGGGACAGGATTTACCCCGCTACTCGGCCCCGCAGCTCATACAGGTTCTGGACCGCACCGATCTGCTGTTTGTCAACCAGTACGAAATACGGACCATAGAGAAGATGACGGGGCTGGACCTGGACAGCCTGGCCCGGCGCATGGACGTGGTGCTCACTCGAGGGCAGGAGGGCTGCCAGGTACACCACAGGGGAGAATGCACCGTCATCCCTGCCGTTCCCGCCACGGTGGTGGACCCCACGGGGGCCGGAGATGCCCATCGGGCGGCCTGCTGGGCGGGACTGATGCGGGGTCTGGAGATGGAGGAGGCCTGCCGGCTGGCCAACCTGGCCGCCTCCCTGGTGGTGCAGCAGCGGGGGGCCCAGAGCGGGCTGCCCGACTGGGATACCCTGCTCCGATGCGCTGAGCAAAACAGCCGGGCAGAAAAAATTTAACCTCGGCACCGTTTCACCTCCCACCATGTTGCGGACTCACTACGTGGCAGATGTTGGAGAAAAAGAGCAGGGAACTGAGGTCACCCTGGCCGGATGGATAGAGGATATCCGAAACCTGGGGGGCATCGCCTTCCTCCTGCTGCGGGACAAGACGGGACGGGGCCAGCTGACCTGCATAAAAAAGGAGGCTCCGGATATTTTTGAAAGCCTGACCGGCCTGACCAGGGAGAGCGTGGTGGCGGTCACCGGTCCCTGCCAGAAAAACGAGCGGGTGCGCAACGGCTGGGAGGTTCTACCCCGACGGGTCACGGTGCTGTCCACGGCCGACGCCCCGCTGCCCATGGGGGTGGCAGACAAAGTCAACGTGGATTTCGACACCCGCCTGGACAACCGGTTTATGGACCTGCGCCGGGACGAGGTGCAGGCCGTCTTCAGAATTCGGGATACATTCATCGCCGCCGCCGCCTCCTTCCTGGCCGGGCAGGGGTTTCTGCAGGTGCACACGCCCAAGATCACCCGGGCCTCGCCGGAGGGAGGGACCGAGGTGTTCCGGATTGACTACTTCGGGCGGGACGCCTACCTGGTGCAGTCTCCGCAGTTGTACAAGCAGATGCTGATGGCCACCGGCCTGGACCGGGTGTACGAAGTGGCCTGGTACTTCCGGGCGGAGTCCCACGACACCACCCGCCACCTCAACGAGTCCACGGCCCTGGACGTGGAAATGGCCTTCATCGACAGCGAGGAGGACGTGATGGCCGTCGCCGAGGGGGTGGTGCACGCCTCTCTGGAGGCGATGGCGGCGGAGCGGGCCGAGGAGCTGGCCCTGCTCAACGTGGAGCTGGAGGTACCCCGCCTGCCCTTCCCCCGCATCACCTACGACCGGGCGGTGGAGATGGTAGCCGAGGAAAAAGACTTCACCTGGGGGCAGGACCTGGGTACCGAGGAGGAAAAAATGGTGGGCCGGAAGATGGAGGCGCCGTTTTACTTCATCACCAAATATCCCCTGGAGGCCAAGCCCTTCTACGCCATGCCCGACGACGACGGACGCATGGCCCGGGGATTCGACCTGGCCTGCCGGGGAACGGAGATTGCCTCCGGGGCCCAGCGCATCCACGACCCGGCGCTGCTGGAGAAAAGGCTGCGCCAGCTGGACATGAACGTGGACAACTTCGCCGACTATCTGCGGTCCTTCCGCTACGGGATGCCCCCCCACGGGGGGTTCGGGTTCGGGATTGAGCGCTTTTTGATGGAGGCTCTCCATCTGGGCAACATCCGGGAGTGCATCCTGTTCCCGCGAGACCAGAAGCGCATTTCGCCGTAGAGGCCGTGGCCGGATGCGATGAACCGGGACGGGGAAATTCTTTAATAGGCATACAGATTTGACCCACATGCGGAAGTTTCTTGTGTGCGGCCTGACGGCCCTGCTTATGGTGCTGATGCCCCTGAGCGGCATTTCTCTGCTGAAAGAGGACCACCGGCCCCTGCACCCTGCGGAGGTAGCATCGGCTGAAGACCTGGACCCCCTGGTGGACATCGCGGTGACCGTGGAAATCCAGAAGATACGCTCCCTGGAATCGGACACCCTCCTCGGGGCGCCGCTGGACAAAATCGATGTGGCCAGCGACCCTGATTTTTACGTCAAGGTGTTCATCAACGGCCAGGAGTTTACCAGCCCCGTCTGGAAAAACCAGAAGTACGTGTACGAGCCGGAGTGGTCGGCCACGCTGGACGTTCCCGACGACGTGGAGCTGGTCAACATCACCATCCAGCTGTGGGATGCCAACCCGGGGATTGATACGCTGTGCGACATCAGCAACAATGACGACACCTATCCCGGCACCCGTGAGGTCACGCTCTGGTACAGCATAAAATCGGGTCACTGGTTCGGAGACGACTACATACAACACCAGAGCTACTGGGGAGACCCCGACCCCAGCGGCTACGGCCGGGCAAACGGCTGCGACGACAACAGTATATACCAGAGCAACCAGGACTGCGAGCTGTGGTTCGACATCTACCAAAACGACTACGACGGCGACGGCATACCCTACTGGACGGAGGTCAACGTGTACGGCACCGACCCGGAGACAGACAACCGGGGGGAGGACGCCGACGGCGACGGAGTGCCCATCGAATGGGAGCACAGATGGGGCCACAGCTTCCGCCGGCACTGGGGACGGGACACCGTCGACCATGTCTGGATGTATGACCCCTTCGTGTGGGATGACCACGCCAGTCTGGACCCCGACAACGACGGCCTGAGCAACGTGGAGGAGTACCTGACCTCGCAGTGGGGCTCCGACCCCTTCCGAAAGGATCTGTTCATCGAGCTGGACCAGATGGATGCATCATCTGACGGAATCTCCGCCAGCCTTCTTCCCGAGGCATCAAAAGAGCTGCTGCGGACCGCCTACAACCGGCAGAACATCGTTTATCACCTCGATGACGGCTGCATGGGAGGCGGAGAGATCCTGCCCTTTGACATAGAAACCACCGGGAGGGGGGAGTTGAGCGAGGAATACTACACCAACTATTTCCTGCACAACGGAGACAACAGCTGGAGGCAGGGGGTGTTCCACTACAGCGTCATTGTCTACGACGCAGGATTCAATGGATTTGCGGTGCGGAGAGACATGTGGCAGATTTCCTCCAAATACATCGAGGAAAAATGCCAGCAATTGTTTTTCGTCGACCCCGCCGTGGTCTACGCCAGCGTGTACATGCACGAAACCGGGCACTCCCTCGACATATACAACCCGGGTGTGGACAACCCCAACACCATGTATCCCTGGACCCTGGACTACTGGAAATATCGGCCCTACAAGAGCTGCATGAACTACGGCTACACCTACGTCCTGGTGGACTACTCTGACGGCTCCCGGGGAATGAACGACTGGAACGACTGGAACGACCTCGACCTGACCTACTTTGACAGCGGATGGTAACAGGTGCTCAGAGGGTCGACCTAGTCCTCTGGCAGCTGCCAGATGCTGTCCAGAACGGTGCCGTCCACCCATTCCACCACCGCCACCACCCGGCGGGTGAGCTCCGCTTCAGGCGCGGTACAGCCGCAGATGTCCTCGGCCTCCTCCTTGAGTTCCCGGAGAGGACGAATGGGCAGGTCGGAGTGGGAGGTGGCCTCCACGAGGTCGGTGCGGCGGGGGTTGATGGCGATCCCCCGCTCGGTGACCACCACGTCGACGAGCTCGCCGGGCCCCACCAGGGTGGTTACCCGGTCGCGAATCATGGGGGTGTCCCGGCGCAGGGCGGGAATGGTGAGAATGGTGCACTGGGCAAACAGGCTGTTCTGCCAGCCGCCTATGCCGTGGAGCAGCTTGCCGTCGGAATGGGTGACCACGTTGGCGTTGAAGTCCACATCCACCTCGGTGGCCCCCAGCACGATGGCGTCCATCATGAAGGTGCTGTTGCCCTTGGCGTGAAAGTTGTAGGCCTGCATCACGTCGTAGGCGAGATGGCGGGGGTTGTCCCGCAGGCTGCGGATGGCCTCCAGGTCAAAGCTCTGGCCGTCCAGGATGTAGTCGGCCATGCCCTCCTCCAGGATGTCCACCAGGAAGCCGGTGGTGCCCCCGGACATGGCCCGGGCCCGCATACCCTTTTCCTGTAAAAGGTCCCGTAAAAATTTGACGAAGGCCAGGGAGGTGCCCCCGGCCCCGGCCTGAAAGTTGAAACCGTCGTGCAGCAGCCCCGCATGGTCAAGAAAATGGGCCACTGTCTCCGCCATCCGCAGGCGCTCCGGGTCGGTGGTGATTTCGGTGGTCCCGGACACGATTTTGTCCGGGTTGCCCACGCTGTCCTGAACCACCACGTAGTCCACGTAATTGCCGATGATGTCCCAGGGGTGACAGGGCCACTCCACCAGGTTGTCGGTGACCACGATGACCCGGTCTGCATAGCGGTAGTCGGCGTGGGTGTACCCCAGGGGGCCGCAGGCCGAAGGACCATACAGCCCGTTGGCGTTGCCGAAGGCGTCGGCGGCGGGGGCAGCCAGAACCGCGATGTCTATGTGCGCATCCCCGTCCTGAATGGCCCGGTAGCGGCCGCCGTGGGAGCGCAAAACACCCATGCCGGCCATCTTTCCCCGCGAGCAGTACTCACCCAGCGGGCCGTTGAGGCTCCCCTCGATGTGGTGGACCACCCCGCTGTCCATGTGCCGGATGACGGGCTCATGACAGGGAAAGGAGGCAGAGGGAAACCACCGCAACTCCCGGACGCCCATCCCGGCAGCCAGGTCGAAAACCTGGTTGGCAACCACGTCGCCGTTGCGAAAATGATGATGGGTGGAGATGGTCATCCCGTCCCGCAGGCCGCAGCGCCGCAGCGCCGTCTGGAGGTCGGCCACCACCTTGTTGCCGTCCCGGGGGTACTGGGCGCAGGTGGGAATGGGCGGGGCGGCGGTGCGGCCCGACGGCCGATGGGCATAGACGCCCTGGTAGGGCTCCACGGGGCGGCCGTTCACCCGGGTGGGAACCAGGCGACCGGCGGCATTGGTTACCAGTTCATAGTCACGGGCATTGTCGTCCATGGCATCCTCCTGTGTGGGCGCCAATAGACGCCGTCTTTAAAAACGTTTCCGTGTACAAATGGAATGCCCCTGAGAAAAAGAAAGAGGCAAGAGATACAGTGGTCGACGGCTGTTTAGTGATTCCGCTCGGGTGGGTCCGCCGGCTACCACCTGGCGTCCTGGTCCAAGTCGTCCTGGGAGGGATAATGGTCCTCATCCTCGTAGATGCCCACATCCCGATGCTCGGACCGCGCACCTTTCCGTTTTCCCTTTTTGGTTTTTGTGTCCATCTCTGCAGCCTCCCTGATTGTTCCGGAACATGAGCACCCTGCTGGTTATTAAACGCTGTGCCAGGAATCCGGCAAAATAGAAGAAAAAAGGCTGTTTACCTCGCCGTCAGTGCCATCCCTGCACCGACAACCGCGGTTTCCATCTGGAGCGGCTAGGGGAACTCCAGGGGGGACAGAAACTCCCGTCCCGCCTCCAGGATGGGAATGATGACCTCGTCCCGCAGGCCCATGGGGAGCAGCCGTCGCCTCAACACCTCCTTGAACGCCTGGTAGGAGGGCGCCACCATAAAAATAGCCAGGCGGTGCTCCCCGGCTACCTGGTACACCCGGAGCACGTTGGTGACCTTGCCGAGCTTCTCGGTCACCGCGTCCACGTCGGCGGGAGAGACCGGATTGGCCAAAATCAGGACGTGGAAGGTGAGACCCAGGACGGACTGGTCGATCAGGGCCGTGTATCCCTGAATGATACCCGCGTCCTCCATGGCCTTGATGCGGTCCCGGATGGTGGTCTCGGAGCGCTGCAGCTCCTGGGCTATCTCCTTGTAGGTCATGCGTGCATCTTGCTGAAGCAGGTGCAGGATTTTCTTGTTGATGCCGTCTATCTTCACCAGACAGATATCGGCGGGGGCCGTAAAATAGTTTTGGCGTCCCCACCGCCGGCCCGTTAAGCAAAGTATATATAAGTGCAGGACATCTGGGCGGACTCATGGACTGGTCAGCCCTCCTCTCCTCGGACCTCTTTTCCTGGGTCATTGTGCCCCTGCTCATTTTTTTCGCCCGGGTGTGCGACGTCAGCCTGGGGACCCTGCGCATCATTTTTATCTCCCGGGGCATCCGGTATCTGGCTCCCGTCATCGGCTTTTTCGAGGTGCTCATCTGGCTGCTGGCCATCGGACAGATTTTTCAGCATCTGACCAACGCCCTCTACTACGTGGCCTACGCCGGGGGATTCGCCAGTGGCACCTTCGTGGGCATGTATATCGAGGGCAAGCTGTCCATAGGCACCGTGATTATGCGCATCATCACCAAGCATGACGCCTCCCGGCTCATCGAGTTCCTCAAGGCCCAGGGATACGGAGTCACCATCGTGGACGCCCAGGGCATGGAAAAACCGGTGAAGCTCATTTTTACCACCATCCGCCGGCGGGACATCGGCAGGGTCCGGGAGGCCGTCAAACTGTACAACCCCACCGCCTTTTACACCATTGAGGACATCCGCTTTGCCGCCGAGGGCATGTTCCCGCCCCATGAGGAATGGTACCAGCGTCCCTATCGGGATCTCATCCGGGTGCGGCGCAAGGGAAAATAAAACCGGCGCTCAGCCCGGCCTCTGCAGAAGGGCCCCGGCGACCACCGCCTGTCCATAGGAGATGCCGCCGTCGCCTGCGGGCAGCCGCCGGTTGCGGATAAGGCGCAGCCCGGCCTCCTCCACCGTCTCCCGGATGACTGCCGTGAGGTGCTGATTGTAGGCGCAGCCGCCGGCCAGGGCCACCGTTGCTATGCATTCCCGCCGGGCGTGGGAGGTGGCCACCTGGGCCAGCCCCCGGGCCACGTATTCCTCGGCGGTGGCCGCCAGGTTGCAGGTGTTCTCGCCTCGGTGGTCCCACAGGTACCGGAACAGGGGGGTGGTTTGGACTACCGACGGAGCCTCTCCCTGTATCTCCGGGGTGAGAGCGGCGCCGGCGCCCCTCCGGGCGTGGCTCTCCAGCCGCATGGCCGGCTCTCCCTCATAGGTGCGCTCCGTGCACAGGCCCAGGAGGGCGGAGGCGGCATCCAGCACCCGGCCACAGCTGGTGGTGGGAACACCCTCTCCCTGGGCCGCCTGCTGCAGCACCAGCTCCACCTCCCGCTCGCCGTGGGGGAAGTCCCGGCGGCGTTCACGGAGAAAGGCGGGCAGGTGGTCCTCCTTGGCCAGTATGGCGGCCACCATGCGCAGCGGAAAACGGGTGGCCAGGTCACCTCCAATCATGAGCTGGGGCTGGAGGTGGCCGACACGTGTGTAGCCATGGGCGCTGCAGCGCAGCACCTCGCCCCCCCACATGGTGCCGTCGTCGCCGTAGCCGATGCCGTCGATGGCCACGCCCACCGCCTCCCCCACCCCGTGCTCACCCAGCACCTTGGCCAGGTGGGCATGATGGTGCTGCACCGGCTGCAGGGCGACCCCGTACTCTTCGGCCAGCTGCCGGGCCAGCCCGGTGGTGGCAAAGCCGGGGTGGAGGTCGTGGGCAACCACCTCCGGCTCCACCCCGGTGAGGGTCAGCAGGTGACGGGCCTCCTGTTCCAGGAACTGCAGAGTGTTGTAACGGGTGGTGTTGCCGATGTATGGCGACAAAAAGGCCCGGCCGCGGGTGGCCACGCAGGCAGTGACGTTCATTTCCGCCCCCACCGCCACCACCCCCACCTCCTCTAAGGGGTAGGGTACCGGAGCCGGTGCGTATCCCCGCGAGCGGCGGATGAGGAGGGGCTGACCGCTGACCACCCGCACCACGGAGTCGTCGCAGCGATGGGCAATCCGCCGTTCGTAGGTCACCAGAAAGTCCACTTCATTCCCCAGTTCCTCCTGCACCTCCCGGTCGTCGTAGATGATGGGCTCTCCGGGCAGGTTGGCCGAGGTCATCACCAGGGGGTGGGAGCATCCTGCGAGCAGCAGCACGTGCAGGCCGGTGTAGGGGAGCATCACTCCCACGGTATGCAGACCGGGGGCCACCTCCTCCAGCCGTTGTTTTTTCTCCAGCAGCACGATGGGCCTCACCGGCGAGGACAATAATTCCTGCTCCTGCTCCCCCACCACTGCCATCTCCCGTACCATGTCCAGGTCACGGGCCATCAGGGCAAAGGGCTGACAGGGACGAAACAGCAGGCGGCGGAGGCGGCGGATGGACTCCGGTCGGCAGACCGAGCAGGCCAGATGGTAGCCCCCGTTGCCCTTGACCGCCACCACCGCGCCCTCCTCCAGCATCCGTCCCGCCTCGGCCAGGGCCTCCGCCCCCACCCGGAGAACGGTGCCCCGTCCCTCGCGCAGGTACACCTGGGGGCCGCAGTCCGGGCAGGCGATGGTCTGGGCGTGGTAGCGCCGGTCGGCGGGGTCGGTATACTCGCTCCGGCAGCGGTCGCACATGGGAAAAGCATCCATGGTGGTCTGGGGGCGGTCGTAGGGCAGCCCGGTGATGGTGGTGAACCGGGGGCCGCAGTTGGTACAGGTGGTAAAAAAGTAGCGGTAGCGGCGGTCCCCGGGGTCGGCCATCTCCCGCCGGCAGTCCTCACAGATGCTGACGTCCGGGGGAACCACGGAGGGCGCCCGGCCGCGCTGGGTGCTGCTGGCCTCGATGGAAAAAGTGTCAAACCCGTCCCCTTCCTCCTTCCAGGATACATCCAGGGTGTGAATGTCGGCCAGCGGCGGGGCGCGACTCCGCAGCTCACGCAGGAAGCGCTCCAGGTCGGGCCGGCTACCCTCCACCACGATTTCCACTCCGGCGTCTCCCCGGTTGAGCACATAGCCGGTCAGCCCGTGCCCGGCGGCCAGGCGGTACACAAAGGGACGGAAGCCCACACCCTGAACGATGCCGGTAACCTGCACCACGGCCTGCATGCAGGTTGTTCAGAAAGCGGCGCTATTTAATCCTTTTCCATCCGGGTCAGCCTCTGCGCTATCTCCCGGACCTTGTCCACCACCTGACCGGGATGGTCACCCAGGACGCGAATCATGGCCTCCTTGCCCATGCCCCCGCCGTCCCAGATGACGTCGGGCACCTGGCCGAGAGAGCGGATGGCCCGGTCGGTGCCCCATTCCATGGTGGAGACGCTCTCCGGCTCCTCCGCTCGGTCGAAATGCCCCACGGTCAGCCCCGCCTCCCGGCAGGCATCCACATGCTCCGGCCTATAGGCGATGTTCACCGCAGCTCTCTTGGCCGGGTCGTGCTGCATGGCAGCCAGCACGATGGCCGCCACGTGGCGGGAGACGCCGAACCGGCACTGACCCACCTGCACCGGCCGACCGGCGTAGACCATTCTGCCCCTGATGGCGCACACCTGCTGGGGCCCGGCGGCCCCGGGCAGGGCGTAGGCCATGTTGATGCCCACCTCGGGCAGCAGGAAGGGGGGAAGGATGCTTCCCAGGTCGTCCAGGGCCGTCTGCAGCTCATGCCACACCCGGGTGCGCTCTCCGTTGAGGACGGGCAGCGGGTGGTCGGCCTGCCGGACCACGTCCACGCCCTTCCCGGGAGTGACGGCCTGCCGGATGGCCGCCCAGGTGTACTGCTTGGCCCTCCGTACGCTTTCCCGGGTTTCGTGGCCCTGGGCCAGAAAGGCGGCAATGTAGGCGGAGAGGGTGCATCCGGAGCCGTGAGCGGCGCGGTCAAGGCGAGGAAGGGTAAAATGGTGGAACTGGTGGCCGTCAAACAGCACGTCGGTGGGCTCCTCCAGGTGACCGCCGGTGACCAGCACGTGGGAGGCTCCCCGGTCATGCAGGATGCGGCAGGCATCGTGTATATCCTCGAGGGTGGCAATCTCGGTGCCGGTCAGGGTCGCGGCCTCCTCCAGGTTGGGAGTGACCACGGCGGCCAGGGGGAGGAGATCGTCTATCAGAGCCTGCTTGAGGTCGTCGCCGGCCAGGGCGTAGCGGGTAGTGGACACCATCACCGGGTCCACCACCAGCGGGACGTCTTCCAGGAGGTCGGCCACCCGGCGGGCTATTTCTGCGCTGTACAGCATGCCGGTCTTGGCCGCCGTCACCCGGCAGTCGTCCCTCACCGCGGTGATTTGCTCCTCCACCACCTCCACCGGCAGGGGAAGAATGCTGGCCACCCCCCGGGTGTTCTGGGCGGTGACCGCGGTAAGAGCGCTGGCGCCGTGCACCCCCGCCGTGTGAAAGGCCTTCACATCAGCCTGGATGCCCGCCCCGCCGGAGGAATCCGAGCCGGCCACGGACAGTACGGTGGGAACCATGTGGATATACGGAGCGGGCCTTTATGAGTGTTTGCCTCGCATCCCGTTTTCCGCCCCGCTGTATAAAGGCAGCCCTGGCAGCAGAGGATACACTGAGGGGCCCTGCCAAACCCTTATTTATGGCTGCTCCCATGTACCTCTATGCCCAGGAAGGTCATCAAGAAGGACGGGCGCGAGGAGGAGTTTATCCCCGAAAAAATCGTGGTGTCGGCGGTGAAAAGCGGCGCTCCCCCGGAGCTGGCACGGGAGATAGCCCGGGAGATTCAGGCCACCCGGCAGGAGACCATGGAGAGCAAGGAAATCCGGGAGCGGGTGCTGGAGAAGCTGAGGGCGGTAAACCCCGTCTATGAGCACAACTGGAGGTCCTACGACAAGGCGGCCAAGCGCCTCTACGACCGATACAAGGGCGGTCTGTACTCCTGAGGACCGGCGGTTCTGTAACGTTTGCGGGTGATTGCTTCGTTTTGTTATCAGATGCAGTATGAATAATCACCCGAGTTTCCAACAGTACCGGTTGCCGACGTGTTCGTACTGCGTTAGAGAAATGATTAACTGGCCATCATACCCAGGAGGATAGCATTAATTATTTTCCTTTATGCTGGTGAACAGGAAGAAGGCCACTATCCACAGAATGGCGATTACTACAATTGAATGATAATAATTACCTGTGAGGGACTGAATCGGCTCGACCACGGCGATGAGGATGACTGAGCCCACCTGGGAGAAAAACCACAGCAGGGAGGAAGCCCGCCCCTCCATGCCAGTTCCTGAAATCCTGCTTGAGATTCCCAGAACCAGAGGAAGAGCAGACATAAGGAAAAAGCCAGCTATAAAAAATACCACTGCCAGTGCAACAAAACCACTGATAATGCCCAGAAGAAAGAGCAGTGTTATTCCCACTGCCAAATTCAACAGCACAAAAGGTTTGGATGTTTTTGTTTTATCAGATATGGCAGGCAGTATAACGGAGCCTATAATGCCTCCAACAATCATCAGCCCTCCTACCAGTCCCGCCTCGTCGATGGTTAAGCCATGTAGCGAACTGAGTATCTCTTCAAGCCAGGTCATAATGGCGGTAAAACCGCCGACTACAGCAAAAAAGCCATATTCTAGTACAAAAAAACCACGAAATTTGGACAGCTCCCGCATGTCGCGCAATGTAAAAGCAGCACTGTCATCTGAACTGGACGGTAAATGGCCTTCTTTTCCAAAAATGAGGAAAAGAGATGTTGCCAGGCAGGAAATGAGCGCGTATGCGAACAGCATGCCGGTGATGCCCAAGGATTGAAACATAAAAGGGGTAAGAGCCAGTGCCAGCATCATGCCCAGAAATAAGCCGATGGTGCCCAGTCCTGTGGCCAGCCCGTGCTCGTTTTCTGGAAACCATGATGCCGCCATTTTGGTGATGCTGCCAAAGATAAATGGTTGGGAAAAAGCAGCACCACCCTGGGAGATTAACAGGAGGGTAAAATTATAGTCAAAATAGACCGAAAAAACCCGGAGCACCGCGAAAACCGCTAAAAACAGCGCTCCCGTCCCAACACTTATTTCGAACCCTTTTTTGTCAATAAAAATGCCTACCGGTATGGCCAGGAAGACGAAGACGAGTGGCCACACCAGCGACAAAAGAGAGATGTCAAAGGCGCTGACCCCGTAAAGGTCGGTCATTTCCGAAGATATGGGTGCGAATGTAAGCCACAGCAACTGTGAGGTGAGAGCCACGATAACAAAAAGAGTCAGGACAACCCATCGGTAGGGCGCTACGGCAGTTTCATGAGATTGTTCAGTCATCATGTCAGCCACCCTTGTAGGTGCGATTTCTTCAAAGACCATTGATTCTCTGTTAATAAAGTATTGTTGGAATTTATTTGACCTGATGTCACCCCTTCCACTCAATAAATTACATTGCTTTTTTTAATCCTAAACGGGCGTTCTAATCGCTCCTTCAGCATTGTCCATATCCATCTCAAAATAATCAATAATACCCAGCTCACGTCACCTTAAACTTACAAGGCGATAAAACATCAAGGTCATTATTGGCCCACTAGAAATAGGGACCCTTATCAACTACCGTTTTTACCAAGCCCGGCAATGGTGGCAACATACGCCTTTTCGTTCGTTGATATTATCGGCGAAAATATCGGGGATTGTATCGAGGATTATATCTTCGATTTAATGGCCGTTCGCACAGTAATATTTAAATAACTTTGCGCATTGAGGGAGACGGTGATATTAGATGGACGAAGAAAATATAGTCTATGTCGGAAACAAGGCACCGATGAGCTACGTGATTGCGGTGATAACTGAATTCGAGCAGGGAGCCAAGAGCGTCACCTTAAAAGCTCGGGGACGAGCCATCTCTCGAGCGGTTGACGCCGCCGAAATCGTCCGAAACAAGTTTCTGCCCGATGTCACCGTGGCCGGAATCAGCATCGACACCGAGGAAATCGAGTCCGAGGAAGGCGGCAAGCGCAACGTCTCGTCAATGGAAATCAGCCTGAGCAAATAAAAAGGGGAGTGGGGGGCACAGGCGGAGGACAGACCCTTTTTCCCTCGTCTTTATCTTAAAGCATTTAATGACGTTTTGGATACACTAGTGTGGAGAAGGAAAAAATCGGGGTGGCCATTTCCCATGTTCTCAAGGCATTCATAGTACTGCTGGGGATATGGTCGCTGACCAAACAGGACTACGTGTGGGCCTTTGCCAGCTTTTTCTCTTTTTTTCTGGCCCTCAGCCCCCTGATTATGGATCGGAACTTCAAGATATCTCTCCCCTGGGGGATGGAGCTGCTCATTCTCATTCCCCTGACCATGCACGTGTGGGGCGGGGTGCTGGGGCTGTACTCCGTTCCCTACTACGACAAGGTAGCCCACTTTATTTCCTCGGCCATTATCGCCTTTCTGGCCCTAATAACCATCTACGTGCTGGATGTCTACTGGGAGGGGCTGAAGATGGACCTGCTCATGGTGGGCTTTTTCATCGTCATCTTCACCATCGCCCTGGGCGGCATCTGGGAAATCGGCGAGTACGTCTCCGACCTGATAATCGTGGGGGGGCCCAAGGCCCAGGTGAGCCTGGAGGACACCATGATGGACCTCATCTACGACACCATCGCCGGCATCCTGGTGGGCATCGGAGGCACCATGGCCATCCGGCGAGGAGAGTTCCGGGACATCATCACGTCGCTGGGAAAGGAGGCGGAGAAGCTGCGTGACCGGCCTTTTGTCCAGGCCAAGCGGGCAGCCGTGCAGTCCCTGCAGCAAGCCATCGGCCAGGGCGAGGTGGACCGGCGGGCCCTACCCCTGCTGGAGGCCCTCAACGCCAGGGAGGACTATTTCACCACCAGCAGCTGCGCGGGCAGAATCGTGCTCCTCGAGGTATCATCCATCGGAAACAAGACGGATGCCCGCTTTTTGGAAAAATGGGAAGAGCCCATGGACGTCGCCGCCGTGCATACGGCCCTGGCCCGGGCGGAGAGCGGCCAACTGTGGCTGATGGCCCAGCCCCCCATTTTCCATGTGGCCACCACCGACCTGGATGCGGCAACGGTCCTGCTGGACGTGGCCAGGCAGAGCGGCTTCAAAAACTCCAGCATCAAGGCCCTGGGCAGCAAAATCCGGGTGGAAATCGCCAGCACCGAGGAGATGGACGTGCCGCTGGGCAGAGACGGCAGACTGCTGTGCTCCGGGGAATACCTGGACATGGTGGTGGCGGTGGCCAACGAAATCCTGCACAGCATGGAGGACAAACTGGCCTCTCTGCAGGATGGCATCGCCATCCATCTATAAGCCCGGCGGTCATGGTTACCAACGTTTATTAAGGGCATGTCAATATAGAACCGATGACGTTTGTGGGCAGGGACATCGTCTCCATTAAAGACTTGTCCAAAGAGGAAATTTTACACGTGCTGGACAGGGCCGAGGACATGGTCCCTGCGGCCCGGGGCACAGAGCAGAACACCCTGATGCAGGGAAAAATCATGGCCTCCCTGTTTTTTGAGCCCTCCACCCGCACCCGCCTGTCCTTCGAAACAGCCATGAAGCGGCTGGGAGGCGGAGTGGTGGGATTCGCCCAGCCCGATGCCACCTCCCTGAAAAAGGGGGAAACCCTGGCCGACACCATCCGCACCGCCGAGCAGTACTGCGACATCATCGCCATGCGCCACCCCCAGGAGGGGTCGGCCCGGCTGGCCGCGGAGTTCGCCCAGGTGCCGGTCATCAACGGCGGGGACGGAGCCGGACATCATCCCACCCAGTGCCTGCTGGACCTGTTCACCATCCGCAAGGAAAAGGGCTCCATCAGCGACAACCGGGTGGCCCTGATCGGCGACCTCAAATACGGCCGCACCGTGCATTCCCTGGCCTACGCCCTGTCTCTGTTCCAGGCAGACATCGTGTTCATCGCCCCCCAGCAGCTGCAGATGCCCTCCGAGGTGGTGGAGGAATGCCAGGAGATGGGAGCCCGCATATCCTTTGAAACCCAGCTGGAGACGGTCATCGACGACCTGGACGTGCTGTACGTGACCCGCATCCAGAAGGAGCGCTTCCCCGACCCCGAGGAATACAACAAGGTGGTGGGCATCTACAAGGTGGACCTCCCCCTGCTGGAGATGGCTAAGGAAGACGTCATTGTCATGCATCCCCTGCCCCGGGTGTACGAAATAGACTCCCAGGTGGACGGCAGGCCCCAGGCCGCCTACTTCCGGCAGGCCTTCAACGGGGTTCCGGTGAGAATGGCGCTCATCTCCCTGGTGCTGGGAGGAATAAAATGAAGGAACTGAAGGTTCAGCCCATCAAAAACGGCACGGTCATCGACCACATCACCCCCGGCGCCGCCCTCAAGGTGCTGAAGATTCTGGACATCCCCGAGCAGGAACGGGACTCCATCGTCAGCGTGGTCATGCACGTGGAGGGAAAAACCGGAAAAAAGGACATCGTAAAAATAGAAAACAGGGAGCTGCGGGCAGAGGAGGTGGACAAAATTGCCCTCATCGCCCCCGACGCCACCATCAACATCATCCGCAACTACGAGGTGGCGGAAAAACACCGGGTAAGCATCCCCGACGAAATCGTGGGCATCGTCACCTGCGGCAACCCCAACTGCATCTCCAACGCCAGGGAGCCGGTCACCCCCCGCTTCGTCGTCAAGCAGCGCAAGCCGTTGCGCATCCAGTGCGCCTACTGCGAGCGCGAGCTCAAGGACATCTCCGCCGGGTTGCTGTAGGAAAAACGTAACCTCGCCCTCGCTCCGTTTTGCTAATGTTTAGGATAGTTGCCCAAGGTAAGCAAAAAAATTTCAACAGAGGAAAAGGGTGCCCATAAAGCCTTTTTTCCAACAGTGATGGCTCTGCATTACCAGGCAGCCGGTGAAACCGGGTATGCCTTACCCGCAGGTGGAGTAGGCGCAGTTTTTGCAGATGCGGCATCCCTCCTCGTAGACCATGGGGCTGCCGCAGTCCGGGCATACGCCCACCGGTCCCACCGGGGCCCGGATGAGGGGCTGGTCGTTTTTTTCCTGGAAGGCATCCAGCTTGGCGGTCTCCGGCGGCTTCTGCCCCTTCACGTGCTCCTCCAGGGCCTTGGCCACCGCGTCGGGACAGGACAGCATGGGGCCGCCCCGGGCCAGGAGGGGCGAGGGACATCGGATTCCCTTGAGTTGCTTGATGATGGACTCCGTCTTCAGGCCGGATCGGAGAGACAGTGATATCATCCGGCCGATGGCCTCCAGCTGGGCGTCGGCACATCCCCCGGCCTTTCCCAGCCGGGCGAAGACCTCGAACAATCCCGTGTCGTCGGAGTTCATGGTCACGTACAGGTTGCCGCAGCCGGTGGCAATTTTGCGGGTGATGCCGCTGACCACCAGGGGACGGGGCTTGGGCTGCTGGGCGATGGCCGGGGCCGGTTGCTCCTCCTCGGTGGTGAGCACCTGGCCGGCCCGGCTGCCGTAGCGGTAGACGGTGACCCCCTTGCATCCCAGCTCGTAGGCCAGCAGATACACGGTGCGCACGTCCTCCCGGGTGGCATCCTCCCGGAAGTTCACCGTCTTGGAGGTGGCATTGTCCGTGTATTCCTGGAAGGCAGCCTGCATGCGGATGTGCCACTCGGGGGTGATGTCCAGTGCGGTGGCGAAGACCTGCTGCACGTCCTCCGGCACCTCCTCCAGGCCCTGCACGGACCCCTTGTTGCGGGCGATGGCCTTCAGCAGCTCCCGGCTGTAAAAGCCCTCTTTTTTGGCCCGGTGCTCGAAATGGGGATTGACCTCCACCAGGCGGTCATCCTTGTCCAGGATGTTGCGGACGAAGGTGACGGCAAACAGGGGCTCGATGCCCGAGGAGCAGCCGGCAATGATGGAGATGGTGCCCGTGGGGGCGATGGTGGTCACCGTGGCGTTGCGCATGGCCTCGTATTGCCCGTCGTAGATGCTGCCCTCGAAGTTGGGGAAGGAGCCGCGCTCTCTGCCCAGCTGCACGGACGCCTGGCGGGCCTCCTCCTGCACGAAGGACATCACCTCCCGGGCCACCTGCAGGGCCTCCTCGCTGTCGTAGGCCACGTCCAGCTGAATCAGCAGGTCGGCGAACCCCATGACCCCCAGCCCTATTTTGCGGTTGGCCAGGGTCATCTCCCGGATTTTTTCCAGGGGGTACTGGTTCTTGTCCACCACGTTGTCCAGGAAATGGACCGCCTTCCACACCACGTCCTTCAGCTTGTCGAAATCGACGGACCCGTCCCTGACCATGTGGGCCAGGTTGATGGACCCCAGGTTGCAGGATTCGTAGGGCAGGAGGGGCTGCTCGCCGCAGGGGTTGGTAGACTCTATCTGGCCCACATGCGGGGTGGGATTGTCCCGATTGATCTGGTCCAGAAAGATGACCCCGGGCTCTCCGTTCTCCCAGCCCATCTCCACGATTTTGTCGAACACCTGGCTGGCCTTCATTTTCCCCGTGGCCTGATTGGTGCGGGGGTTGATGAGCTCGTAGGTGTCATCGTTGTCCAGGGCATCCATGAAGGTCTTGGTGGCGGCCACCGAGATGTTGAAGTTGGTCAGCTCCTTCTGGTCCCGCTTGCAGGTGATGAAGTCCATGATGTCCGGGTGGTCCACCCGCAGAATTCCCATGTTGGCGCCCCGGCGCCGTCCCCCCTGCTTGATGACGTCGGTGGAGGCGTTAAACACCTTCATGAAGGAAATGGGGCCGGAGGCCACACCCCCCGTGGAATGCACGATGTCCCCGGCGGGGCGAATGCGGGAGAAAGAAAAGCCGGTGCCCCCGCCCGACTGGTGGATGAGGGCCGTGTTCTTGATGGCGTCGAATATTCCCTCCATGGAGTCCTCCACGGGAAGCACGAAGCAGGCCGACAGCTGCTGGATTTCGGTGCCCGCGTTCATCAGGGTGGGGGAGTTGGGCAGAAAGTCCAGGTTGGACATCAGGTTATAGAAGTCTTTCTCCGCCTGCTCTACGTCCCCGCCGTACTGCTCGTCGGCAGAGGCGATGTTGCGGGCCACCCGCCGGAACAGGTCCTCCGGGGTTTCGATGACGTTGCCATCCTGGTCCTTCAATAGATAGCGCTTTTTAAGAACAGTGAGAGCGTTTTCAGTGAGCATCTTTGCCTATAATGTGTGAAGGCTTTTAACCATTGTGCCGGGTCCTCCGCCATCTATATAACGGTTGCGTGAGGCGGAAAAAGAGGGCTCACGCCAGCCGCTCCGGGCACCTGTCGCGGCGGGAGCAGTATATGCATTTTCCCCGGCGCTCGTGGTTGCGGTGGGCCTGGCCGCGCTGCAGGTCGGCCAGCAGGCTCTGCCGCAGATCCAGCACCGTCTGTCTGAGCTCGGGGTCGTAGTCGATGGTGTATTTTTTTTGGTCATATTCCAGTATGCCGTACTCCACGGGGCCGAAGGATTCCTCCACCAGCAGGCAGTAGACAATCAGCTGGGCGATGTGGGAGAACAGCGGCCCCTTGGGGGTGCGTCCCGCCTTCTGCTCCACGGGGATAAAGCGGCCCTGGTGCTCCACGATGTAGTCCGGCTTGCCCCGCAGGCCGTAGCGCTTCGATTCCAGCAGCCTGCTTTCCCGCCGGGTGCCCACGTAGGCGATGGTGTCCTCGGCGGATACGTACCGCGTCTTTTTCATCAGCAGCCCCTCGGACAGGCTGAGGGAGCGGTAAAAGAGGACGTTGGCCGCCACAATCCATACCACGGCCAGGATTTCCAGAAAGCGGGCCAGTTCCTTGCCGTCGGGGAGAGCCGAAAAAATGACCACCGCGGCAATAAGGATGGCCCCCATGGCGGAAAGGAGAATGGCCTTCTCATATCTCAGCCTGAGAAGCTCCAGGGACATTTTTTCCGCCTTGTACAGAAAAAAAACCGAGTTGAGTAGCCACAGCAGGGCCACGGCCACGAAAACGTAGCTGTTCTCGGCGCTTCCCACCCCGGTGAACAGGCTCACCCCGATGACCGCCAGGATGGAGGCGGCCGCGGCCAGGCCCAGAATAAAGCGGTTGTACTGACGGCGCTGGATGTCCCGCCGACGGATGTCCTCCAGCTCGTCGCTGATCTCGACGTGCGCCTGGAGGCCTTCTTGGTCGTCCACGCGGTCCACCTGTCGGCTCAGCCACCAGGACAGGGGGCAGTAGGCATATTTTTCTATGTCTCCCGCGGAGACCATTTCCTCCATGAAACTAGGGTATGACTTACGTCAGTATAAACGTTTTCATCTGTTGAGCCCGGTTACGCCAGAACCAGGGCGTACCAAGTGCCCCCCAGCATCACGGAGAGGTGGAAATCACCTGCGAACTGGATGTCCCCGCTGGTCTGGAAGGCGGGTGGCCACACCACCCACTGCACGGAGAAGTCCTGGGCCCGGAGGAAGCTGGCTCCGATGCGCAGACCGATGTTGTCGTTGACGGTGAAGTTGAAGGTGAAGGTGGCCAGGAACTGGTCATTGGTGTCCAGGTTCACGTAGCCCTCCTCGGCGATGTTCCAGGCCAGGCGGAAGTAATCGGCGTTCATCCGGGCGCTGCTCTGCAGGTGCAGGCTCCCCGTAATCCAGGAGAAGTCCACCCGGGGCCCGGCTCGGTCGGCATCCATGAGCACGTAGCCCTCCTCGGCGATGTTCCAGGTGAGATGGAGGGAGCGGGTGATGTTGGACACCGAGAAGCGGATGGATGGGTCCTCCAGGCTGTCGCAGATGACGAAGGTGGTATCGGAGGCCGAGGTGTTTACGTCCAGGTATCCGTTGAGAATGCGGTATTGCCACTCCGCCGCCAGATGGGTGGGCAGGTAGGCTATCTGCATGCAGCCCATGAGCTCGGCCCGGTCCATGCGGATGGTCAGGGTGACGTTGAACTCCTGGCTGCTGTCGTAGGCAATGCTGCCCCCCTCGCCGTTGAGGCTGTAGCCCAGGGAGAAGGCCATGCTCTGGGGCAGCTCGTCGATGGTAAAGGCGATATGCATGCCCTGGTCGTTGGTTTCTCCGTCGTAGGCGATGGTCAGCACCGTGCCCTGGGCGGCCTCCCGGGAAAGAGACAGGGCAATGCTCTTCCTGTCCACTTGAGGGGTGAAGCGCAGGGTGGCCTGCACCGCCGGGGCGAAGCCCAGGGTTACCTGGTGGGAAAAAACGTCTCCGCCGTAGCTACCGGTGTAGCGGGCGACCACGTCGACGTCGCTGGCCGGTCCGGAAAACACCGGGGCGTGCTCCAGCACGAAGTCCGGTCCCCGGTCGTAGACCAGGTAGGGGTAGACGGTGAAGGTGAGACGCTCCCGCTGGGGCAACTCCTTGTCCTCCGGGGAAATGTAGCCCAGGCGGAAGGAGTGCGTGCCGTAGTCGTAGGCGGCCAGGTTGAGGGTGAGGTCCAGGGCCACCTCCACTGCCAGGTCCTTTATTTCTTCTCCCAGACGCTCCACCTCCACCACCACGTGGAAGGCCAGCACCCAGCCCATGTCCTCCTGGGACAGCGAGGGCAGAATGAAAAATCGGGTGCGGAGGTCGTTGCCATTCTCCCCGGTGCCGCTGTCGTCGTCCACATCTATGGGCAGCAGCAGGCCGTACAGGATGGAGGTATTTTTCTCCACCTCCCCGCAGCGGGTATACAGCCGGGCGCTGAACAGGCGCTGCACGACGGACCACCGCTCCCGTTCAAGCAGGGACTGCAGGCGGGACAGGGCAGGAGGGGGGGAAGAAGCAAAGGCAGGGGATGAGACCGGTGACGTGCTCTGGGGCTCTCCGTCCTCCGGAGAAGAGGGGAGCTCCGCGGACCGCTCCACCGGGGCGGGAGTAGGGGAATTGGACCGGGGAACGGCCACCGTGGCCGCAGTGAAGCCTTCATGCTGCGGGACGGATGCAACAACTACCGAAAGGCCTGCCGCCAGCAGCAGCAGGGACACACCAAAGGCGATAGTTTTCTGCATGACAAACTATCACAATGGGCCTATTTAAGCTTTTGGCGCCCGTCCATGGCCTCCAGGATAGCCGCCTCCACCTCCGTCGGGGGCAGACTGGTGGTGTCCACCACCACGTCGTAGATGGACAGGTCGTCCAGGTCGATGTCGTAATAGCGGCGGTAACGCTTTTTTTCGCTGGCCTCCCGGGCCTCTATCTCCCGGCGCACCGTCTCCAGGCTTTCCCCCTCCCGCTCCGCCACCCGCCGCACCCGCTCCTTCTCCATACAGCTCAGCCATATCTTGAAGGCGGGAATGCTGTTTCGATGGGCAATCCACCCCGCCAGCCGCCCCTCCAGAATCAGGTGGCCGGCTGCCAGCAGCATCTCCTGCTTTTTGTCCAGAGCCCGGTCCACCTCCGGGTGCTCCTCGCAGTAGGCACCGAACTCCGCCAGGGTCATGCCCCGCTCCCGGGCCAGCTCCCGGAACAGGTGGCCAGCATACACGTAGGGCAGATGCAGTGTTTCCTGCAGGCGCCGGGCGGTGGTGGTGGTGCCGCTGCCGGGCAATCCGCCGATGGTGATGCTATCCCGCATGGGCTTCCGCCTTCCGCTCCTTCCAGGACAGTATCTTGAAAGCGTACTGGATGACCTGGGTGAGGGGAATGGACAGCAGCATGTAGAGGAGAATCCAGTTGGGAAAAATGGCCGTCTTGTCGAACATGTTGACGTGCATGGCCCAGGGGACATCCACGTAGTAGTAGGTGGAGTTCATGAGAAAGTCCCATATCCAGGTGAACACGGGAATAATCACGATGAAGGTGATGGGCATGACTTTCATCTGCTTGGATGAAACCTCGGTCTGCCTCTTCATCAGCTCCGGCTGCAGTTTCTCCAGCTTCTTTATTTTGTAGGTGTTGTTGTCCAGACGGGCCTGCCGGTATTCCTTCTGAAACTTGGACATTATGGCCTGGTTTCTGGCCATGGCAATCCAGTCCATGGTGAAGTGGCGAATGACCGTGGTGATGAAAATCATCACCGACCCGGCCAGAAAAATGGTGAGCACCGGAAACTGGTGGTCAAACCCCAGCAGGGGGAAAAAAACCGCTCCCACCGCGTCGGCCAGCGTGCCCCGCAGCCCCTCGTCGAACAGCACCAGCATGGCCAGCATCAGCATAAAGAAAAACAGCATAGACGAGGACTGCTTCTTCTGGGCCGCCATGTTACCCCAGGGCCTGCACAATCTGGTCGGCCGCTTCCTCCAGCCGGCCCTCCCTGTTGTGGATTATTTTCACCGTGGCTCCCACCAGGGTGGCATAGGTCATGGCCGCCATGCGGTTCATCATCTGATGCTCCTCCATCTCCTCCACCGTGTCCGGGTCCCGCTGCCGCACGTCCTGGTCTTTGCTGCGCCGGGCGGCAATCTCCTGCGGGGAGGCCTCCACCAGAATGACCAGGCGAGGCCGGAGGCGCTTCAGAATGTCATAGGGGAAGCCGGGCAGGTAGCCGGCCGGGGTCTTGATGGTGCAGTGGGTGTCCACCACCACGTCGCCCATCTCGGCCACCCGGTCCGCGGTCATCTCCTGCAGCTGGCGCTGCCGCTCCACGGGCAGGGTGCGCATGGCGTCCCGGTCCTCCACCCCCATCTTCTCCCGGGCCAGGTCGAACATCACCGTGCCGTAGGTGACAAACTTCAGGGGCTTTTTTTCCAGGGCCTTCTGCATCACGGTGGTCTTGCCGGCCCCCGGAATGCCGGAGAGGATCACCACCATATTACTCCACCCCCAGGAACTTGCGCAGCACGGGGTGCATTTCCATGGCCTGCTCCCGGGCAATCTGCTCGTACAGGCGGATGACGATGCCCACGGTAAGCAGCACGCCGGTGCCGCTGGTGTTGCCCACGGTGCCGATGAGGTCGGCAAAGATGGCCAGGGCGGCCACCATCACCGAACTCAGCACGGTCAGGGCCGGGATGTAGCGATACAGCACCTTCTTCAGAATGCGGGGGTCGCGCCGGAAGCCCGGGATCTGCATGCCGCTGCTCTCAATCTGGCGGGCCACGGCCTCCGGACCCATGTTGGTGGTCTCAATCCAGAATTTGCCGAAGAAAATGGCCCCGATGATGAAGATGGTGGAATACACCAGGATGCGCACCACCATTTGCCAGGGGTCATGCCCGGACAGGTACTGAGAGTACTTGGGGTCAATCATGGGAAACAGCCAACTGTACAGCCCCTGAGGGCCGTTCAGATACCAGGCAGCCCCGGCTACGGGCTGCGTGGATCCGGCAGGAAATTTCCCCACCCACCAGGCGCCGCCCAGCACCGGGATGTTGCTGAGGCGGGTATAGAAAAGAAGGGCGAACATGTTCACGTTGGCCAGCAGGGCGGACATCAGAATCACCGGAATGTTTGATGCATACAGCAGCCGGAGGGGATAGCGGCCCCGGGCCCCTCTCACCCGGGCGTGGGTCAGCGGCAATTCCACCCGTGACGATTCCGCATACACCACCACCAGGAAAATGATGGCAGTGCCGATGAGGGCGATAATGGGATTGGGCGGAGAGATGAAAATCCGCTCGAAACCGCCGCCCACCAGGTCGCCCAGCGACATCTGGTTGACCATGTAGAAGGTCTTGGGAATGGTGCCCGCCGGGGGGTTGGAGATGCTGAGGGCTCCCTCTCCCTGCGGCAGCCAGTTGAAGGTTCCGGTGATGATGGCCTGGGACACGCCGGCGGCGATAAACAGGGACACGCCGGAGCCGATGCCCCACTTGGATATCAACTCGTCCATCCAGAACACGATGAAGCCGCCCATGAACAGCTGGGCGATGATGACGGAGCGTGCCCCCGTGGTTCCCAGGGAGCTGATGAGGGAGTCGCTGGGAGAAAGATAGCCGAACACCTGGGGAATGGCTTCCACCAGGATCATGACCATGATGACTACTTTCTGCACGCCCTGATACAGGGCCTTGTCCTCTTCGTTCTGGAGGTCCAGTTTGATGATTTTGGCCCCCACGAAGAGCTGCATGATGATGGACCCGGTGACAATGGGACCTATACCCAGGTGCATGACGGAGCCGCTGGCCCCGGCAATGATGGCCCGGTAGCCGGAAAAAATGTCCAACTGCTCGGGACTGACACCGTACAGGAGCACCTCGGTGAGAATGTAATACAGAATGAGACAGGCAGCCGTCCACAGTATTTTCTGCCGGAAGTGAACGTGGCCCTTGGGCTTCTTGATGGCGGGCCACCGCTCCACGATGGGCTTGAGTGCGTACAGCTTGCTTTTTTCGCCGGTTCCTTCTCCCTTTGCCATGATGAACACCTCAGTCAGTGCGGACCTCTCCTCCGGCAGCCGTTATCTTCTCCACCGCCCGCTCCGTGGCCGCAGATACGATGACCGTTACCTCCCGGTCGATGACCCCTGACCCCAGGAGTTTGTGGTACCCTTTCTCGGTGAGATTGATTTCCTGCTCCTCAAACTGCCGCAGGTCGCCCACGTTGATGGTGCTCACCGGGTGTTTCACCCCGTGATAGATAAAGCCGTGTCGCCCCCACGAGCCCTTGAGGTGCTTGTGCTTGGCCCCGCCCCGGCCCGCGCCTCCTTTTTCTCCCTTGTTGCGGCCCTTTTTTTTGCTGCCGCGGCCGTGGGTGTGGGAACCGCGATATTTCTTGGTTTTGGTTCTCATAGCATCCTCTCGATGAGTTCGTTGATGTCCTTTCCCCGGTAGCCCAGAGCGCCGCCCAGTCTATAGGGCCGCTTGACGCCCTCGTATCCCTTCACCGGTGGATGCAGCCGCAGGGGCGGGTCGGTGAAGTCCCCCAGGGATGCCTCCCCGCTCATGATTTTGCTGACCGCCTCCTTTAGGTGGTCGCCCTCCAGCCCAGCCTTGGCCGAGAGCAGCTTTTCCAGGGAGGCCTCGTTCACCTCGCCCCAGGTCACAAAGTCCTTGACCTTCTGGAGCATGCCCTTGTAGCTGGCATCCTGCCGGATGATGGTGCAGTTGTTGATGCGCGTGAGATGAAGCATGGCCAGGGTATCCCTGACCTTCTGGTTGGCATGGGCCTGCCCCCGGACTCGGATCACCGCATACATCAGTCCTCAACTCCTCCCACCGCACCGGCCACGATGTGCAGGCGCTTGCGGGTATCATCGGTCATTTTTATCTGGGACATATTCTTCAGGGAGTCGAACACCGCTCCGGCGTAGTTGATGACCGTGTTGGTGCTGCCCTTGGCCGAGCCCCAGGCGTCCCTGATGCCCGCCAGGCGCAGAATGACTTTGGCGGTATCCCCCACCGCCAGCCCCACCCCGCGGGGCGCCGGCTTCAGTTCCACCTCCACCGAGCCGCACTTGCCCTCCACCTTGAGGGGCAGCGTATGGGGGGTGCCGCATTCGCACACCCAGGAGCCGCAGCCCCGGCTGATTTCGATGAGATTGAGTTTGCCGATTTCCACCGCCTTGCGGATGGACATGCCCACCTCTTTTCCCTTGGCCACGCCCAGGCCCACGAAGCCGTCGTTGTTGCCCACGGCCACCACCACCCGGAACTTGACCCGGCGCCCGGAGTCGGTCATCCTCTGCACCATGTTCACGTCCAGTACCTCGTCCTCTATGTCGGGCAGCAGGGCGTCCACGATTTCCACCTCCTTCAGGGCCAGGCCCGACTTGAGTGCCTGGCTCATGGAGGTTATCTCGCCCGCCTTCACCAGCTTGCCCAGTCGCGTCTTGGGTATCCACTCATCACTCATATTCAGCCTCTATCTTTTCCTTGACGACACTTACTTTCTCCGGCAGGTCCTCGGCGATGTGCTGACCGTGCAGCCGTCCCTCGTCGGGCAGAACCTCCTCGCCGTGGGGAACGTCCACCCCGGCGTCCAGCACCCCCTTCAGGGCCCCGTAGATGGTGCCCCCGGGCACCGATTCGTGCTGGCCGATGTCCAGGACTCCCTCCGTGATTTTCTGGGCCAGGGCCCGCTTGCCGGCCAGCAGACCCACCAGATAACTGGCGGGCACGTTGTTCATGCTGCCCTCCCAGCCGTACTGCCGCAGGTCGTTGCCCATGGCCGATGACACCACGCGGTCGCCGGAGGCGTCATAGCGAACAAACTGCACCCTCAGGTTCTTGTTGGAGCGGCGCACCACCACCCGGTGCTTTCCGGATTTGAGCAGGGCGAGGCGCTGCCGGTAGTCGGTCTTTCCCTCCCGGCGTCGTCTGAAGGGAACTCGATATCGTTTTTGCTTCATGATTTACTCCTTGATTACGCCTTCCATGGCTAAGTGGGTGCGCAGGTGAGATTTGCTTTTGAACTCCCCGCCCTTGGCCCGCACGTAGTAGCGGCGGTACTGGCTGGGAGTGATGACCTCCTGCTCCCGCAGCTCCCGCAGATAGGCGCGGATGGGACGGATGGTCAGAATCCACCGGCGCTTGCGGGGAAGGCGGGCGTAGGCCGTACCCTTGCGGGAGCCGTGGCCCCGGCGCCGCCCCTTTTTCCGCTGGGCGTGGGCAAGGCGGGCCCGGCCCCGGGACACGCCCCGTTTTTTCTTGGCCCGGATGTCCCCCTTTTTGACCAGATTGCGAATGTCCTGCTTGGTGACCGCCTTTTCCACCTCCTCCGCCTCCTCGGGGTTGATCCACACCCGGTGCACGCCGCACTTCAGCACCTCGGCCGCCAGGCGGCGCTGATTTTTCAGGTCCATGCTCATACCCCCCGGTTGAGGACTCGAATGCCCTCCTCGTCGGCCTTTTTGATGATGGCTGCCCTCTTTCTGCCGCCCACGGTGCCGGCAATGCGGATGGCCTGGGTTTCGGGGTCCACGCCTTCCACCCCCTGGACGTTGTGCACCCGTATCTCGGCGAAGCCGGAGGGATGCAGGCCGCGCACCTTTTTGGGCGCGCCGTAGCCTATTTTGGGGCGGGGCGGGCGGTAGCTCTTCCCCTTGCGCTGCTTGGAGTGCCGTCCCTTGGGGCGGCGCCAGGTGTCCTTGAGCTTGGCGTACAGGTACTGCTGCTGGCGTCGGAACCGGGGCTTCTCCCGCTGCTTGAGCAACTCCCGGGTCTCCTCGTCCAGGCTGGGCTTCTGCTTGGGAGTGTATTCGCCTTCTTCGACAATCTGCACGTCTTCTTCTTCCGCCATGATTATGCACCTCGATCCTTGGATGTGATGTATGCGCCGTCCTGGAATATCCGGATGTCACGGCGGCGGACCCGCACCGCGCGCTCGATGTTGGCGGCGGTCTGGCCCACCTCCTCCCGGTTGATGCCCTCGACGGTGATGGTGTCCCCCTTCACGTTAACCTGCACGTCTCCGAAGATGTTCGCCTTGCGGGGATACTGCTCTCCCAGGAAGTTGTCAATGTGTACCTCCCGGCCCTTCACGCTGACCTTGATGGGAAAGTGGGCATATACCACCTTGAGCCGGTAGGTGAAACCCTGGGTGACCCCGCGAATCATGTTGCGGAGGTGAGCCCCGTAGGTGCCCACCAAGGCCTTCTCCCGTTTCCGGGGCATCTCGCACCTGACCACGATTCTGCCGTCCTCCGGAGATATGTCTATCCGGGGATGGGACAGGCTGCGGCGGAGTTCCCCCTTGGGTCCAGTCACGGTGACCACATCCTGGTCGATGCTCACCTGCACGTCCCGGGGAACCTCGATTTCATCAATAGCTAGCGGAATTTTCATGATATCACCTAATAGACATAGGCCAGAAGCCGCCCTCCGATGCCCTCCCTCTTGGCATCGTAGTGGGACATGATGCCCTTGGTGGTGGACATTAGCAGCATGCCGAAGTTCTCCGCGGGCAGGTAGCGATATTCCCATTTGTCAAACTCGTCCCGCCGTATGGCATAGCGGGGCTTGATGACGTTGCAGTCATTAATGCTGCCCTTGAGCGTCACGTTGAACACGCCGGCCTTGCCATCGTCAATCCACTCGAAAGAGGATATGTAGCCGTTGTCCTGCATCACTTTCAGGGCTCGGCCGATGAGCTTGCTGGCAGGTTTGACTATGCATTCGCGCTTGCCGGTGCGCTCGGCGTTTTTAATGGCTGACATAGCGTTGGCCAGAGTATCATTTAGCATATTACCGTGTCCCCCACAATGGAATATATTTCTTAAATGTTTCGGGTTGAACGGATGATGTTCAGCCCCGATAATGAGCACCTCCGATATATAGTTTTTGAGGGCGCAGGCAGGGGGTGGCATCAGGGGCTCCTATTCTCTCCAGAAATCCTTCACCGCCTGAACCACGTCCTCCGCCTCCTCCACCTCCACGTATTTTTTGAAGCGGGCGGCGCGCTCGTCCAGAATAACCGCCATGCCCCGGTCGCTCTCCTCCCGGATGAGACGGCCCACCGCCTGCAGCATCTTCCGGGTGGTGGGTGCCTCCACCGCGTAGCGCCAGCCGCTGCCGAACTTGCGGTCGTAGTAGGCACGCAGGGCCTGCTGGCGGGCGGTGGGCGGGGGATAGGGGATGCCCACGATGACCACCATCTCCAACTGCTGGCTGGGAAAGTCCATGCCCTCGGAAATCCGGCCTCCAATCACGGAGAAAAAGATGCCCCCCTTCTTTTTGAAGCTCTCGATGTCCTGCATCAGTTTGCGCTGCCGCATTCCCTGCTGCTCCACGTAGATGGGGCGGTCCACGGCCAGGCGCAGCTCCCGGGTCAGAAAGCGGTTGAGCATGGCGTAGCTGGAGAAAAAGACGGCCATGTTGTGCCGGGTGGCGGTGCACAGGGCCAGGATGCGCTCCTCCAGGCGGGCCAGCATCTGGTCGTTGAGGTCCTGGTAGCGGGTGCTCACCGTGGGGTCGTAGATGATTTTACGGTTTTTCTTGGGGAAGGGGGAGGGAAAGGTGCGCAGCTCCGGAGAGCGCAGGGCCAGGGAATCCCGGTACTCCTCCAGGGGCGTTAGCGTGCCGGACATGTGGACGGAGGCATGAAACTCGTTGACGATGGCGGCGGCAATGGAGGCGTCCAGGCAGTAGTACTCCAGGCGGGGGTTGTCCCCGCTCTCGTCCACCACCAGCTTGGCCCACCGCTCGTCCAGGTTCATCCAGTCGGAGAGAAAGCGGCCCACCCCCCGGATGTAGGAGCGGGGCAAAATATCCCGTTTTTCCTTGGCCTCCAGAATCAGCTCCCCGTATTCCAGGAAGCGCTGAGAGAAGCGCTCTATGTCCGCCCGGCCCCAGCCGCACCTCCGGACGGCGGCCGCCAGCTTGCCCGGGGGGATGAACCCGTCGGTGTCCGTGCCCTCCTCCACCCGGACGATGTAGTCCCGCTTCAGCTCGTCAATGAGGTCCCTCATAAGGGTGCAGAAGGTCATGATTTCCTCGTTGTCCTCCAGGTACTCCCGGGTTTCCTCCATGGCCATGGTCAGCATGTAGACGGAGAGGCGGGGAGACAGGATGTCACGGCAGTACTGGGGAAGGTTGTGGGCCTCGTCCACCACCAGGATGCTCCGGTCGAAGGAGGTAAATCCCCATTCCACCAGTTTCTCCCTGAGCGCGGCGTCAAACAGGTACACGTAGGGGGCGATGACCACGGTGGCCTTCTTCACCAGCTGCTTGTTCACCTCGTAGGGACACAGGTGCTTGTCCCGGCAGCGCTGCACCACCTCCTCGGCGGACAGTATCTTTTCTCCGGTGATGGCGGCGGGCAACTCCGACAGCCGGTAGAAGGAGGCAAAATAGGGGCAGCCGTTTTTGAGCTTGCCCTCCCCCCGCAGGGCCCGGATGGTGCGCTTTTTGCGGGTGGAGCACAGCCGGGAGATTTCGCCGGCGCTTCCCGTCCGGAAGTCGGGATTTTCCTCGGCCAGCAGGCACATGTTGGTGCGCCCCTGGAATCCCACGGCGGTGATGTCCTCCTGCATGGCCTGCAGCTCCCGGATGGCCTGCCGCTGCTGGGAGTTGGTCCTGGTGACGTACAGGATGCGCATGCCGTTCTGCTTGGCGTACCGCACCGCCGGGTACAGCACCCCGATGGTTTTGCCGGAGCCGGTGGCCGCCTGCATCACCAGGTGCTTGCCGTGGCGGAGGCAGTGCTGAACGGACTCCATGAGCTGCCGCTGGAAGGGCCGCGGCGGGTAGGGAAAGGGCATTGGCCCTACATGGGCGGGGGCTACATTAATCCATCGCCGGCTGGAAAAAGGTCAGGTCCAGGTGGCCCCAGTCGTCGAAATCCCGGGGGCCGTGGGTTCCATCCGAGTAGTCCAGAATGTGGTAGGTGTAGCGGTAGTTCATGACGCTCCGGTAGTGGCGATATAGCCAGGAGCCTATCTGCCAGGGGTACTTGCTGAACTGGTTGTCGCAGCCGGGCGGATGGCCCGCATACAGCCCCATGGTGTGGCCGCTCTCGTGCATGATGAGGCAGGCCGTGTAGAAGTCCACGGTGTCCTGGTCCGCCAGCAGGGTCTTCTGCCGCAGGGGCTGACGGGAAATCTGGAAGCAGTTGACGCCGGCCCGGCTGAAGTCGGTTATGGAGCCGTTTCCCGGAAAGGCGTGCCCGTCCACCAGAAAATGGCGGTTGATGAACACCCCGTAACGGAAAACTCCCTGGCGCCAGTTGCCGGGATCATGGTGCAGGAAATAGCGCCGGTAGAGGTCGTTGAGCTGGCCGGGAACGGTGAGCGCGTCGTAGGGAATTATCTCCCCGCCGCCCAGCCCGCCGTCATCGACGTGGTACAGCACGTTGCGCCGGTGGTAGGCCGTGGTCAGCATCTCGATGACGGAATCGGTCACCAGCATGGGCTCCCCCCGGGGGTCCTCCATCTGGTCTATTTCCAGAAAAACATCGGGGCACAGGGGGTCGGAGCCCCACAGCGAGGTCAGGTACTCCTCCACGTTGCTCAGGCCGTCCCGGTCGGGGTCCAGAGTGGCGTGGTCATCCCAGGTGCAGGGGTGGTATCCCCAGTGGTGCTCCCAGCCGGTTGGAATGCCGTCACCGTCGTGGTCCACGTGGGCATCATAGACTGCCGGGTCGGTGCCGTAGAGTTCCTCCATCCCAGCGGGTATGCCGTCCCCGTCCTCGTCCTGCTGGCGGATGGAGAACCAGAGCTCGGCGTCCCGCTCACCGGCAGCGATGCTGCCGTCGTCACACCCGCTGACCCGGCCATATCCGCTGGCGTCTCCCCGGCTGTCGTCCCCGGTCCACCAGCCGGTGAGCGGGTCGTAGAGGATGTCCACGGAAAGGGCGGCCGTCGTGTCCCCCGTCTTCGGGCTAAGGTCGCACCGGACGGGGTGGCCGGAGGCGCAGTCCCACAGATGGATGGTGAGGGACAGAGGGGCGTGGTCGTCGATAGCCAGGGTGACCGACCACGGGTCATACACGTAGGGGGTGTGGTTCCAGACAGGGCTCCGGAAAGTGGTATTCTGGGCTGCTACCTCCACGAGGAAACGGGGACCATTTGGGCCCATGTCTTCCAGGGCCCGTATGCGCTCCACGGTCACCGTGACCTCGATGGATGATTCCGGCGACGGGGACGGGAGCGGCGGGAGCTGGGCTAGGGGAGCGAGTGCGGCGGAGCCGGTGACCGTGACCAGGACTGCAAAAACGATGGCAAGATGGCGGATTCTCAGCATGATGAACACCTGTTGGCTAGAGGGGTAAATACCGGCCCTTAATAACCTTTACCGCCGCCGCGCCATATACAGCACCAGCAGGGCGGCAACGGCTATGCCCATAGCGGCGGCGGCCAGGTCGATGCGGCGCTGCCCGGCGCTGATGCCGGAGGAGGGCGGGCGGCCGAACAGGGCCCTCTGCGCGTCCTCGTAGGTGTCTATGAACTGGTCCACAGCACGGGCATATTGTCCCTGGTCCAGGGCCTTCTGGCCCTCCCGGTAGCTGTTCTGGCCGACGGATTTTCCGGTCAGGGATGCCACCTCCAGCCGTCCCCCGGCGATGCTGGCTGCCACCTCGGCCAGCAGCCGCCGGGTCTCCACGCTCTGCACCTCGTCCAGCGCCTCCCGGACGGCCAGCAGGGTCTGACGGTAGCTTCCGTTCCAGGCCCCGGCGGCCAGCTCCCGTTCGGCCTCCTGCGCCGAGAGAAAAATGTTCTGCATGAGCACGGCCTGCCTCTGCATCTCCACGTCGGAGGCGGTGAGGATGGCTGCCACCTGCTCTGCCTCGTGCCCACTGGCCACCGTCTCCACCGCCTGGTTCTCGTGCAGGAAGACCGATTCCACCCGGGTGCAGTCCGAGGTGAGATTCCCGTGGCCGAATTTGTGGAGGAGGGTCCGGGCCGACTCCGCCGCCATCCCGTTTCGGTAGGCGGGCAGGATGTCGGTATCCGCGATGTGCACGGGGACGAAGATGGCGGCACACTGGTCAGGGGCAAACCATCCCATGCTGAACAGATGGTAATCCTGGCGGGGAATTTTAAACACCATGGCCGCCTTTTCCTCAGCCTCGCACATCCCCCGCATGCCTCCCAGGTCGGAGCTGTGCAGGCGGGACCAGGCCATCATGTCCGCCGGGGTGATGGACCCGGCGGCGGCCGCCACCCGGCCGTACATCTCCTCCTCCCAGGCGTGGTAGCGGTAGGAGACCCGCAGCCGGGCGGTGTTTCCCCCGCAGTCCAGGGCCTCCACCCAGTAGAAGCCCACCATGGCCCCCTCCCCCTCGGGGATGGTGACCCGGCCTCCCAGCGGCATCTGCCGCACCACCACCCGGTCGTCGTCCACCGCCAGCACCCGGATGCCCATGGTGGCTCCCAGGCGTACCGCCCGTCCCGGGCGTACCGCCCCCTCGAAAACCCTGTCGAAGGAGGAGGCCACGAAGACGTTTTTGAGAACCATGCTGTCCCACAGCTCCCGGGGATAGTTGGACCGCAGGGCCAGGCTCTGCACCTCCTCCAGGTGATAGTGATAGGCGGTGGCCTCCATCACGTAGCCCGTTCGGGGCCCCACCACAAACAGGTTTTCCGGAACACCGGGGGCGTGCATGTCCACGGCCTCGATGAGCAAGTCCACGGCTTCCTTTTCCGTGCCGGCGCTCTGGCAGGCATAGCGAATCCAGTCGAAGTCGTCCCAGGCGTAGGGGGAGGGATTGATCCAGTAGGAGGGCAAATCGGCGTCACCGTAGGCGATGCCCGCATCGGAGAGAGCCATGCCCGCCTTGAACACGTTGGGGGGGACGTCGCCCTGGGTTGCCACTCCCAGAAAGGCGTGCTGCACGGTATGGGAAACCGGGCGCCCCGTCCACGGCGTGTGGTACTCGTACTGGTAGCCCCGGTCCACCTTCCACAGCACCTGCAGGCCGGGCCGGGAGGGGTCGCGCACCTTGAGCAACAGATGGTAGTCGCCGGCCGTGGCCTCGTTCAGCGCTATGATGTCCTTGCAGGCCAGGGCTCCGGGCGCCAGCAGCAGAATGACCAGCAGGAAGGCCAGCAGATACCGCATAGCCATAAATGAGCAGGGCGCTAAAAAAGTTACCTGTTTCGGCTGTTTCGGGAAAACTTTTTAGGACCGGGCGGGTATTATCACCCGTGGCGCTGATTCTGGTACGCTACGGAGAAATCGGGCTCAAGGGCACGCCGGTGCGGCGGCGTTTCGAGCACCTGCTGGTCGCCGACCTGCAAAAGGCGCTGGCCTACCATGGCGCGGCGCATAGCGTATCCACCACTCGGGGGCGCATCTTCGTGGAGGTGGATGGCCCTGAGGAGGCCGGCCAGGCGCTGCGCCGGGTGTTCGGTATCACCTCCTTTTCCCCCGTGGAGGAGGTACCCGCCGAGCTGCCGTCCATAGCCGCAGCGGCGGTGGAGGCCGCCGATATGGGCCCCGGGGAGAGCTTTGCCATCCGGGCCAGTCGCACCGGCAGCCATGCATTCACCAGCCAGGAGGTGGCCGTGGTGGCCGGCCAGGCGGTGGTGGACGCCACCGGGGCCCCGGTCAACCTGGATCATCCGGATCGCGAGATTTTTGTTGAGGTTCGGGAGCAGCGGGCCTTCGTATTCACCCAGAAGATACCCGGTCCCGGAGGTCTGCCCTACGGCAGCCAGGGAAGGGTGGTGGCAATCATAGAGGACGAGGAGGGGCTGCAGGCGGCTTGGTTGATGATGCGCCGCGGGTGCACCATCATCGGGGTGTGCCCCCCCGCCCTCGCCCCCCGGGTGAAAAACCTCTATCCCTGGCAGGACATACCCGTCGAGGAGTGCAGGGGAGAGCTGCTCCGGCGCGCAGAGGAGGTGGCCGCCGACAGAGGAGCGGAGGGCCTGGTTACCTCCAGGCAGGTCGTCGGCGGGCAGGCACTGCCCGTCTTCTATCCCCTGCTGGGATATTGGGCAGTGCAGGAGGCGAAACGGTGAACGTCATCGTATATGGAGCGGGGGCGCTGGGCTCCTTCTTCGGCGGCCTGCTGAGCACACAGCACCAGGTGACCCTGGTGGGCCGCCCGGCGCATGTACAGGCGGTGAAAAGGGAGGGGCTGCGCATCTCCGGGGAAACGTCGCTGGTGGCCCATCCGGCCGCGGTCACCTCCCTGTCAGAAGCGCCGGATGCCGTCCACAGCGACCTGGTGCTGCTCACGGTCAAGGCCTTCCATACCCGGCAGGCGGTGGAGGACGTCGCGGCCCATACCTCCGCCCCTCTTCTGTCACTGCAGAACGGGCTGGGCAACGAGGAAGCCATCGCCGAGGGGGCGGGGGAGGGGCGGGCCCTGGGCGGGGTGACCACCCACGGGGTGCTGTTCGTGGAGCCGGGGCACGTGCGCCACACCGGCAGCGGGGACACGATTGTGGGCGAGCTGGACGGAAGCCTCAGCCCCCGGGTGCGGCGCATCGCCGACGGCTTCTCCGCCGCCGGCATTCCCACCTTGGTAAGCAGCGACATCCGGCGGGATCTGTGGCGCAAGGCCCTGGTCAATGCGGCCATCAATCCGCTCAGCGCTGTGCTGCGGTGCAAAAACGGCTACCTGCTGGAAAATCCACATGCCCGGCGGGTGATGGAGGACGTCTGCGAGGAGGGAAGCGCCGTGGCCCGAGCCGCGGGTATCGACGTGGGACAGGACGTCATGGATCGGGTGACCGAGGTGGCCACCCACACCCGGGAGAATCTCTCCTCCATGCTGCAGTCCCTCCTGGCCGGCAAGCGCACGGAGATTGACCACATCAACGGCGTCATCGTGTCCCGGGGGCAGGAGGAGGGGATTTCCACTCCGGTCAACGCCACCCTCATCAGCATAGTCAGAGCACTGGAAATGCAAAAATGACCGCTGTTGCCCCCACGCAGGGCACCGGTTTAAGGAAGCAGCAGATAAACCGATGGCGCGGCCGCTGTCCGATATCCGGGTTGGCCTCCCGCTCATTCTGGCGTCGCGAAGGGACCCAAAGGTACCGGGTGATGTGTGGCTCTGCACTTGCACCCCCAATCATGGGTCATGGGGGCCTTCGAGCAGAGCATCCCTACAATGAACCGTGATTTATAAGATTATCTCTGCCCGGCGTGGTCGGCCACCACCGCCGGCAGCTCCGACAGCCGGGAAATGGTGACGTCGGCATCCACCCCCACCCCCACCACCGTGCACCCCGCCGCCCGCCCCGCCCGCACGTCGCTGTCCGTATCTCCAATGAACAGAACCCGGCGGGGATGAACCCCCAGACGCCGGCAGGCCTGCAGCAGCATGCCGGGATGGGGCTTTCCCCGGGACACGTCGTCACTGGTGACGATGACGTCAAAGTAGGCATCCAGGTCAAAATGCCCTAGGATGTCGTCCACACAGGCCCGGGGGGTGTTGGTGACCAGGGCGGTGGGATAGTGGTCGATCTGCTGCAGAACCCTCTGGGTTTCGGAAAAAACGGTGATGGCGCCCACGTAGTCCCCAAAAATGTTCACGCAGAACCGGCCCACCTTGTCCTCCAGCTCCAGGCGCTGCAGGTTTTCATACAGGTCGTGACCCCAGTACTGCTCCCGGAACTCTTTTTCGCTCAGCTCGGGCAGGTCGAACCGGCGCAGGGTCGTGTTCATGGCGGCCAGCCAGGCATCAAAAGAGTCCACCAGCACCCCGTCCATGTCGAACAGCAGGGCATCCGGAGGGGAGGCCATGGAAAGGCTACTCGAACAGCCAGGTCCTGTCGCTCATCTCGTAGTCAACCATGTCGTCCGGAGAAAACCACAGGCCGATTTCCTGCTGTGCCGTCTCCGGGCCGTCACTGGCGTGCACGATGTTCCGACCGATTTCCTGGGCGTAGTCGCCCCGGATGGTGCCCGGCTGCGCCTGACCGGGGTCGGTGGCCCCCACCATGGTTCGGACCCGGGAAATGACGTGGTTGCCCTCCAGCACCATGGCCAGCACCGGGCCGGAGGTGATGTAGTCTATCAGGCCCTCATAGAAGGGCTTTCCCCTGTGTACCGCGTAGTGCCGCTCCGCCAGAGGGCGGGACACCTGGACAAATTTCAGGGCAACAATCTTGAGACCCGCCCGCTCGAAGCGAGCGAGGACCTCGCCGGCCAGCCGGCGCTGTATGCCGTCGGGTTTGACCATGACAAAGGTCCGCTCCGCCATGTCTACCTCCCGTATCGCTTGGACCACCGCGTTTTGCGGGGCTCCCGTCCCAGGTGCAGATGGTTTTTGCGGCATTTGGAGGAGCAGAAATAGAAGATGCTGCCGCTTTTTTTGACGTACATCATGCCCGTACCGGGCTCGATTTCGTTGTCGCAAAAGGTGCACTTGCGTTTGGCTACCATATTACTTCACGGAGAGTTTTCTGGCTTCTCGCTCTGCTTCCCTGAGCATGAGGATGTCGCCCATCTGGATGGGACCCATGACGTTGCGGGTGAGCACCCGGTTTTTTTCGCTGCCTTCCAGGATTTTGACCCTCACCTGGGTCACTTCTCCGGTCATCCCGGAGCGGCCGATGATTTCCACCACCTCGGCAGGTATGCTCTCGTCCTCAGCCATTATGATCCCTTGAGTTCCTTGACTGCCTTCTCTATTTCGGCTATGACGCCCTTCCCCTCGCCGGGGTCGGTGATGGCCACGGAGGCCGTGGGGACCGTCAATCCGGCCGCCCGCCCCAAATCCTGCTTGGACGGTACGTAGGCATAGGGCACCTCTTTTTCCTCGCAGAGCAGCGGGATGTGGGCCAGAATCTCCTCAGGGGTCACGTCGGTGGCCATGACCACCAGTTTGGCCTGCTTCCGCTCCGCCTGCTTGGTCACCTCGTTGGTACCCTTTTTGACCTTGCCGGTGTCCCGGGCCTTCTCTATGGCCTGGTAGACTTTGTTGACCAGCTCCTCGGGCATCTCAAATCGTTCGTACATGGGCATTTATATCGCCTCCTTCTGGTATAGACCGTCATTAATCATAGGCAGACCGAAATAGAGACCTGCTATTTAAGCGTGGTGGTCAGCGGGAACGCTTTAATACAGACAACAGCTTTCTGTATGAGGATGAAAACATGAAGGCAAAGATAGTCATGGGGAGTGTGCTGGCCGTTGTCCTGATGGCCGTGCTGCCCGCAGTGCAGGCCGTGGAGTACGACACCGCCCGGGAGACCCAGCAGGCCTGGGCGGAGGAGCAGGTGGCATCGCTGGACGTGCGGGAGTTGCTGGCCCGCCTGCAGAGCGGAGAAAAAGGGGAGGACTTCGAGCAGTTGATGGCCGAAAACGGACTGGCCAACTGCATTCTGGCCCCCCCTCAAGTGGCTGGCCCACATCCTGCTCAACGTGCTGATGATTCCCCTCAAGCTGGCCGTCAAAATCATGGTCCAACTGGTGGTGATGCCCATCAAACTGCTGTCCCTGCCCTTCCGGCTCATGCTTTTGCCCCTCCGGCTGATGCTGCTGCCCCTGCGGGTGGCCATGACCCCCCTGATCGTGCTGCTCAAGGTGGTAACCTTCCCCTTCAGGATGCTGGACCTGATGCTGTTCCTGCTCTGCCCCTTCAAGCACACCCGGGAGTGGTAGTCGACATCAAATCCCCTTCGTTTCCGGCCTACCAATCGACACAATAAAATAGGCGCTTGCCATTTAGCAGCAATGCCGGTCGTTACCATCGACTACCAGGACCTGGTGAGCCTCATCGGTGAGCACGTTTCCCAGGAGGAACTGCTGGAAAAAATCCCCATGATGGGGGCGGACATCGACCGGGTGAACGGGTCCGAGATGTCCATCGAGTTTTTTCCCGACCGGCCCGACCTGCTGAGCGTGGAGGGCGTCGCCCGCTCCCTGCGCTCCTTCCTGGGCATGGCCCCCGGCATGCAGCGCTACCAGGTGGCCGGCCCATCTGTTACTCTGACCGTGGACCGGAGTGTCAAGGCGGTGCGCCCGGTCATAGGGGCGGCGGTGGTGCGCAACGTGCAGATGAGCGAGGCCCTGGTGGGGTCCCTGATGGAACTGCAGGAGAAGCTGCACCTGTCGGTGGGCAAGGAGCGTACCAAGGTGGCCATCGGCCTGCACAACCTGGACGCGGTGACCCCGCCCTTTGTCTACAAGGCGGTGAAGCCCACGGAGGTGTCCTTTGTCCCCCTCAACGAAACGGCGGAGATGAACCTGGACCAGATTCTGCAGAGGCACGACAAGGGCATCGCCTATGCCCACATTCTCGCCGGCCAGAGACGCTATCCCCTGATTGTGGATGCCCACCACAACGTGCTGTCCTTTCCCCCCGTCATCAACGGGGAGCTGACCGCGGTGGACCTGTTCACCGAAAACCTGTTCGTTGATGTCACCGGAACCCAGGCCAATGCGGTGACCGCCGCCCTGAACATCATGACCGCCGCCCTGGCCGAGAGGGGAGGGGTGGTGGAGGCGGTGACCATCGAGGATGAGCCATCCCGGGTGACCCCCGATTTTTCCCCTAAGGAGTGGCGGGTGGAGGTGGACTATGCCTCCCGGCTGCTGGGATTCGACGTGAGGGAAGAGGTGGTGGCCGCCCTGGGCAGGATGGGCTTCGACGCCCGGGTGGACAAGGGCGAGGTGGTGGTCCAGGTGCCCCCCTGGCGCTCCGATATCCTGCATCCGGTGGACCTGGTGGAGGATCTGGCCATAGGCTATGGCTACCAGCGCTTCACCCCCCGCCTTCCCCGGAGCATGACCTTTGGAGGCAGCCTGTCCCGGCGGCCCCTGCACGACACCCTGGTAGGCTTGGGGTTCAACGAGGTGGTCACCCTGTCCCTGTCCAGCCCGGAGGAGCAGTTTGAGCGCATGCGGCGGGGGGAGGAGACGGAGGCGGTGCGTATTGCCAACCCCCTGACCACCAGGCATACCCTGGTGCGGGTGTCCCTGCTGCCCTCCCTGCTGGAGATTTTGTCCAAGAACCGGCACCACGAGCTGCCCCAGATGCTCTACGAGGTGGGGGAGGCGGTGTGGCTGGAGGACGGACGGCCGGAAAACGTGACCCTGCTGGCCGGGGTCAAGATTGACGCCCGGGCCGGGTTCACCGAGTGCAAGTCCCTGGTGGAGGCGGTGCTGCGCAACCTGGGGGTGGAGGCCGAGGTGACGGGGGGGGAGCATCCCTCCTTTATCCCCGGCCGGTGTGCGGCGGTAGCCGGCGACGACGGGGGCGAGCTGGGCTATTTCGGCGAACTACACCCCGAGGTGATATCCTCCTTTGACCTGGAGTACCCGGTGATTGCCTTCGAGATGCAGGCATCAGCCCTACGACCGTCGTTTGAAGAACAGGATTATTCCCATGGCGGCTAGCACCGCCAGGAGCTCGAACCCCGGTACCTGCTGCAGAGGGCGAGGCTGGGGAAGGTCTTTTATCTCCGGTGAGGGCTGGGTGCCAATGCTGCTGTCGGCGGCGGTGCTCACGTTGTAGGTGCCGCCGGGGACGGTGCCGGTGACGGGCTCCTCCACGTCCACGAAGTAGCAGGTGGGCCGGGCGTAGACGGTCATCTGGAGACGGCTGGACTGCTGCCATCCCTGGTGGGAGGGGGTGGTGGTGTAGACGTGGTAGGTGTGGCCGCCGATGGTGTCCGTTCCGGACCGGGTGGCGTTGACCTGAGCGCCGTCGACTACGTAGAATACCAGGAAGTTCTCCGGGCTTATGTCGGAGCGCACCCGGATTTTTATTTCGTCGCTGGCGTCCAGGGGCTGCGAGGGGAGGTCCACGGTGACCACGTCCCGGGCAAAGGAAAAGTTTCCCTCCCGCGTGGTTCGATGGCCGTGGGTGTCCCGGGCGGTTATCACGTAGGTGTAGGTGCCCGTCTGGTTGCCCTGATAGAGGTGAGTGTACACGGTCTGGTTTTTCTGCATGACGGATTCCTGCCAGGTGTCGCCGTGGCTGATGTTCACCCTCACCTCCTGCACCCTCACGTTGTCGGTGACCTTGGCGGCGATGACCACGCTGCTTCCTGCCTCCTGCACGGCGGGCAGGGCCAGGCTGTCTATCTCCGGGGGCGAGGCATCATAGAAAGGCGGATTGATGGAGATGATAAAGATGGCCAGCCAGGTGAAAAAATAGAAGGAAATGGAGCCCAGCCACTCCTTTTTGCCGAACTGGGAGATGTCCACCTTGAGCAGCTGCAGCAACTTGGCCAGGAAGCCGATGGCGCAGACGGCCAGCAGGAGGGTCAGGACCCAGCGATAGCCGGGAGAGATACCCCGCCAGGCGAAGTGGCAGATGACGCCCATGACAATGCCGAAGGCGAAGGAGGCGAAGGAGGTGCGGGCCTTCCTTTTTTCCCCGCGGATGAACTCCTCCTCGTCAAAGTCCGGCGCCACGAACTCGTAGTCATCGTTTTTGTTCTTCTTTGCCATTATGCAAAGGGAAAAGGCGGGAGGTTAAAGAGTTTTCCCACGGGCACGGAAGTGCTCGTATCCCCCGTCGGGCAGCACCTGCTCGCCGTCCTCCCTCACCACCACCGCCCGCTGCTCGTGGATGACCCGGCCGATGACCGTGCAGGGGAGGCCGGTGGCTTCCACCGCCCTCCGTACCCCCTCCACCGCCTCCGGCCGCACCGTGAACAGCAGCTCGTAGTCTCCCCCGGCGTGCAGGGCCAGGCGGAGGGGGTCACCGCTTTCCTCAGCCAGGGGGTCCACGGGCACCGCCTCCGCCTCTATCAGGAAGCCCACCTGGTTCAACGCCATCAGCTGGTACAGCGAGGAGGACAGCCCGTCGGACAGGTCCATGGCCGCCGTCACCCCGCCCACGGCAGCCGCCGCCTGCCCCGCCGCCAGCCGGGGCTGCACCAGCAGCAGCGCCTCCAGCGTCCGGCCATCCCTGCCCCCGGCCAGCGCCTCCAGCGCCGCCCCCGCCCGTCCCAGGCTCCCGGTGACGCAGACCCGGTCGCCGGGCGCACTTCCCCGCCGGGACAGGTAGCCCTTCTTGGCCACCCGTCCCAGGGCCGTCCCGCACAGGGTAAGCGAGGGTGCCTCCTTGGTGTCCCCCCCGATGACGGCGGTGGCGCAGGCGGTGGCGCAGGCCCGGGCGCCCGCCGCCAACTCCTCCAGAAAGTCCACCTCCAGGTCCGGGGGCATGCCCAGGGACAGCATCACTCCCTCCGGGGCTCCTCCGGCGGCGGCGATGTCGCTGAGGTTGACGGCCACCACGAACCAGCCCATCTGGTAGGCAGTGGCATCCGCCGGAAAGTGGGTGTGCTGGCTCACCAGGTCCGAGGTCACCAGCAGGTAGTCCCCTCCGGCGTCCAGGGTGGCACAGTCGTCCCGGTTGATGGTGCCGTAGAGCCGGGCCAGGCGGTCTATCAGGCGGCGCTCTCCCAGGTCCCGCAGTCGCATGGATATGAATAGGCGGCGCCGGTTATAAAACATGGCCATACGGCCCCAAAAGTTTATTACCCGGCGGTGTTTCGTCCCCCGATGGATACATGGCCGTCGTTCCCCCTGGAGGACGACGTGAAACGGGTCAGGGACCTGGTCAAACGGTACTTCTCCATTTACGAGGAGCAGCCGGGGCAGGTCAACACCTTCTACATCGACGTTCCCTCCCACCCGGGCCTGCTGGACAACTACTTCGAGCAGCTGCGCCTGGACCTCAAGGAGACGGGCTACATTCCCTTCCTGCAGAGGGAGGGCGGGGAATACGTGCTGCACATCACCAGGAAGCCCCGCGTGAAGACCCGGCCGGAGTGGCTCAACTGGGTGCTGCTGGCCGCCACCGTGGTCACCACCATGCTCTCCGGCTCCCTGCTTTTTCTGGAGGAATGGAGTGTGAAGGGGATGCTGAAGCTGGCCAACATGCTGGACGGACTGGTCTTTTTCTCCGTTCCCCTGCTGCTCATCCTGGGAATACACGAGCTGGGCCACTATTACGTTTCCAAGAAACACCATGTGGCGGCCTCCCTCCCCTTTTTTATTCCCATCCCCCCCAATCCCGTCCTGCCCCTGGGAACGCTGGGCGCCGTGATATCCATGCGGGAGCCCATCCCCAACCGCCGGGCCCTGATTGAGATTGGCATCGCCGGGCCCATCGCCGGCTTTCTGGTGTCCATCCCGGTGTGCCTGGCGGGGCTGTTCCTCATGCAGGAAAACCCGGTGCTGGTGGACTCCCTGGAGGGCACCCTGACCATCCACTTTCCGCTGCTCCTGCAGGCCATGAGCCAGTTGTTTGCCATTCCCGAAAATGCGGTCATCCATCCCACCGCCTTTGCCGGATGGGTGGGGCTGCTGGTTACCGCCATCAATTTGCTGCCCGCCGGACAGCTGGACGGGGGCCACATCGCCCGGGGAGCCCTGCGGGACAGGCACAAGTATGCCAGCTTCGGGGCCATCGCCCTGCTCATCGTCTCCGCGCTCTTCGGCGGCCCCTGGATATTCTTTGCCTTTTTCATCGTGTTCATCATAGGGGTGGGCCATCCCCCGGCCCTGAACGAGCATGTCCCCTTGGACGGGCGGCTGAAGGCCCTGGCCCTGCTGGCCGTGGTGATTTTCGTTCTCAGCTTCATCCCCGTTCCCATCTCCGGCTAGGCAAACAGAAAGGCATATATAGCGGATGCGACCAATATTATGGCATGAGTGTTGTCACGCTGGAAGATTTAGCCCAGGCCATAGCCAACCGGGTGAAAATCGACATGGAGGCGGCCATGGGCGATGCCAACTTCGTCATGGACCTCTTTGGCTACGAGGACCGGATAATCGACAACGTGCTGGAGCCGGAGGACCGCCAGCTGTTCTACATTCTGGAGGAGGAGGGCATGCTGATCACCGAGCGAGAGGAGACCACCATCTATGATGGCCGCACCTGGCGTACCCACTACTGGTTCATCAACAAGGAGACCATCCTCAGCTACAAGCAGGGAAAAGAGGGCACCATAGCCAAGAGCCCGGAGCAGCAGGAAATCGAGGAGGTCTACGAGGACATCCCCGACGAGATGTGGTTTGTCCGTTAGCTGCAGGGCGACGAAGGTTTTGAAGTTGTCACCTCACAACAATTTTGCTCTCAAATTGCTATCAATATGGGCAACGCTTAAATACTCTTACGGGTATGTAAAAATGGAGGTGTGCCATGCATGCTGAGGTGATGGAAACCGAACTGCTGCCATCCGCCAGCCCTCCGCACAGGGACAGCGGCAGCGAGCAGGCGACCGCAGCTGAGTTCATCTCTCCCGAGCTGCTGGACAGAATGAGCGATTTGCTGCGCCTGTATCTCAGAGACATCTACAAATAGCGCACCACTGCAAGCGGAAAAACCCCGGTGGGCGTAACCGGGTAGCTTATACTTTTTCTCCGTCCAGAATGCGTCGGACGATGTCCCGGAAGCCCTCGAAGCCCACCGGCCGGGCGATAACCCCCTTGGCCCCGGCGTCCTTGAGTTCCTTGGACCATTCGGTGCCGAAATAGGCGGTGAATCCATACACGTTGGCCTTGGAGTCCAGTTTGATGATGCGCCGGGTGGTCTCCACGCCGTCGATGCCGGGCAGCTTGAGGTCCATGACCACCACATCGGGTCGCCGTCCCTTGTCCAGCAGTTCCCGGTACAGGGTGACGCCCTCCTCGCCGCTCATGGCCTGATAGATTTCTACCTTCAGCGGAGACAGATATTCCTTGATGAGTTCCTGAATGGGCTCCTCGTCTTCAACAACCAATATTCGCTTCATGACAATCACCAAACAGACCCGATGACGAACACCTAATAACAACAAAATATTTAAACCTATGCGTTTCCCTTATCTGATAAAGGGCCCCCGACCTCCGGCCTCTCCCCCCTCCGCCGCCCCCTCCGGCAAGATTAGAATGATTTAAATATCGGAACAAAGATTAATCGGGGCGGACATGAAAACCCTGGTGCTGTGCATAGACCGAGACGACGATTTGGGAAGAAAGACCGGCATCGAATCACCGGTCGTGGGCAGAGATGCCAACCTCCATGCCGCCGAAGCACTGGCCCTAGCTGACCCGGAAGAATCAGACGTAAACTGCATGTTTTCGGCCATTGCCACCTACGACAAGCTGGACCACGACGGGGAGGTAGCCACCGTGTGCGGCAGCGCCAGCGTGGGTCCCGATTCCGACACCGTGATTGCCCGACAGGTGGACTTGGTGCTGGAGAGCGTGGAGCCGGACCGGGTTATCGTGGTCACCGACGGCGAGGAAGACGAATACCTGCTCCCCATCATCCAGTCCCGCATCAAGGTGGACGCCGTCAAGAGGGTGGTGGTCAGGCAGAGCGAGACCCTGGAGGGCACCTACTACCTGATCTCCCGGTTCATGGAGGACGAAAAGATGCAGCGGAAGTTTATGCTGCCCATCGCCCTCGTCCTGTTCGTGTGGGGGCTGTCCGCCCTTTTGGGCTCCGCTGCCTGGGGCTTCGCCACCATCCTCCTGGTGCTGGGGGGCTATCTGCTGGCCAAGGTCTTCCACCTGCAGGGACTGGTGGCCCGCCTGGGCAAGGAGGTCATAGCCGGTCTGCGCAGTGGACGCATATCGCTGTTTGCCAACCTCCTGGCCCTGTTCATCCTGGTCAGTGCGGTCATCGCCGCCTACAACGTGGTGACCAACCTGGACCCGGAGCCGGAGGCAATCCTGGAATACGCCCTTCGCTTCCTGGACGAGGTGGTCTGGTGGTTCGTGCTGGCAATGCTGATTTCGACAGCTGGCCGGTTCACCGACGTGTATTTCAAGGAAAAACGGGTGCTGTGGGGCTACGTCATTTTGCCCTTCTCCCTGGTGGCCTTCGGATTCATCTTTTCTGCCTCCACGGATATGCTGATAAAGATTCTGTATCACTCGGAGCCACTGCAGTACCTGCTCACCATACCCTTTCTCACCCGGGTGACCATCGGGGTGCTCATCGGGTTCATCGGCACCGTCATATACCACATCGCCGAGGACATGTACGGCACCGGGAACCGTGAGAAGCATTAATAAACGGAGGGGGCATTAGGGCGATAATGTCCGGGTTGTTCATTCTGGCCATTCTGCTGGCCGTCTGGCTGCTCATCCTCTATGCGGTGCAGCGCCGCGAACGAGCCTCGCTGTCCCTGTGGGGCCCCATCCTCATGTGGAAGACAGAGAAGGGGAAAAAGCTGATTGCCCGCATAGCCCGAAAACGGCGCTTCTGGCGCATCTACGCCGATGCAGGCATCGTCATCTCCCTGGTGGTCATGGTGGCCACCTTCGCCCTTATTCTGTGGAACGTATATCTCACCTTCCAGATAGCGCCAGAAAATGCCCCCTCCCCCCAGATGCTCATCGGGCTGCCCGGCATCAACCCGGTAATTCCCATCGGCTACGGGATTCTGGCCATTGCGGTGGCCATCATCGTACATGAGTTCTCCCACGGCATCCTGGCCATGGTGGGAAAAATCAAGGTCAAGGCCCTGGGTCTCATCTTTCTCATCGTTCCCATCGGGGCCTTCGTGGAGCCGGACGAGGAGGAAATGGAGCAGGTATCCGCCCGCAAGCGCTCCCGGGTGTTCGCCGCCGGGCCCACCACCAACCTCATTTTGGCCCTGGCGTGCGCCCTGGTTTTTTCCAGCCTGCTGGTGGGCTCCGTGTCTCCAGCCGTGGAGGGAGTGATGGTCACCGGCACGGTTCCCCACGGGCCGTTCGACGTGGCCGGCACCCAGGCCTGGAGCGCCGTCACCGCCATCAACGGCACCGCCGTATCCGACATGGAGCGATACGAGGAGCTGGTGGAGCGCCTGAGCCCCCATGTCACCTACAACGTCACCGTGTTTCACGGAGGGTCCACCGCCCTGGCCCCCGTTCGGGGGGGGCTGGTGGTGGCGGGGGTGGCAGACGACTATCCGGCCCAGCAAGCCGGGCTGCAGCGGGGAGATATCCTGGCCATCATCAACGGAACCACCATTACCAACGGTACCGTGTTCTCCGACCTCCTGAACGAGACCCGGGCCGGGGAGAGCATCACCATCCAGTATTACCGCTACCACAACCAGACCTGGCATCTAAATGCCACCACGGCGGTGCTGGCCGACAAGCACGGGTACTATGCGAAAAAATTCCCCCGCGACAACCGGGAGGACTACCGGGGCCGGGGATTCCTGGGCCTGAGCACCGTCCCCCTGGGCATCACCACCGCGGCCATCGACTCCTACACGCAGCGCATGGCCCATCCGCTGACCGACCGGCAGAGCTTCTTTCTCTACCTGGCCCTGCCCTTCGCCGGCCTCTCCCCCTTCCCGGAGGGGTTCACTGCCCTGTTTGAAACGCCCTTTGCCCCTGACCTGTTCTGGCCCCTGGCCAACGTCTTCTACTGGCTGTTCTGGCTGAACTTTGCCCTGGGAACCTTCAACGTGCTGCCCGCCATACCCCTGGACGGCGGCTACATCTTCCGGGACGGCATGGCCTCCCTGTTCACCCGTGTGCGCAAAAAGATGGATAAGGAGCGAGCGGAGCGCATCGCCTCCGGCGTCACCACCTTCTTCTCGGTGATGGTGCTGCTGGCCATCGTGGCCATCATTGTGGTTCCCCGCCTCCGCCTCTTTTTTTAGAGGATACCGGGCGTCTCCCGCCGGGCGCTACAACCTCTTCCTGAGGGCAATGAACAGCAGGCAGATGATGGCGAACAAAATGACCGCCGGTATCACCCAGGCCGAGTCACCCCAGCCGGCCTCCTCCACCTCCTCGTAGGCCACGATGGTGCCGCCGACCGGGTCGTAGTAGTGGTCATGGGCTCCGTCGCCGTCCGCATCAAACAGTATCACCCGCTGCTCGTCAATGAAGGTTTCCTCCACACTGCGCAACTCGTTGTCATCCCGGTCCCAGTAGACGTAGGCCTCCTCGTCCTCCCTCCACAGCAGGTAGCCGATTTCGCCCCCTATGGACACGTTGACGGTGGTGCCGGCATCCCGGGGGTCGGACCCCGCCTCTATCTCCACGGTGTCCGGTACGTCGTCGCCGTCGTAGTCTTCGGGGATGGTAAAGTAGCGGTAGAGATGCTGCGTGTGGTTGCGATTGCGGTTGGCGGAGGCATCGACGGCCTCTATGTGAAACTCGTAGGTGCCGGTTTTGTCGAAGGACTGGGCCACATAGTACACGTCGCTGGTGCCCCGGCGGGACATGTTGTAGGTGAGAGTGCTGCTGTCACGGACGATGTAGAGGGTGACCGAGCGCAGGCCGCTGGAGTCGTTGACCAGGGCCGATATGTTCACCGTTCCGTAGATGACCTGGCGCTGCGGGGTGGCAGCCACCGCCCGGATGGAGGGCGGCGTGGTCTCCACGCCCTCGTAGACAATCCGGAAGGGCAGGGGGTCGCTGACCGCCTGATGGGGAAACTCCGTGCCGTTGACAGTGCCCGCCGTATCCAGGGCCTCTATGTGGCAGGTAAAGTAGCCCACCCGGCTGAAGGTGGTGTTGTAGTAGAAGACGTCGGTGTCTCCCAGCCGCCACATGTAGTCCTCCAGAACCACCTCCTGGCCATCGGATATCACCACCCGGGCGGTGTCCACCGTGGTGTGGTTGTCGGTAATCACCGCGGAAATATTTACGGACCCCCCCAGGAACTGGGGGTTGGGCTCAATCCGGAGAAGGGAAATATCCGGCGGCTGCGTGTCCCGCGGGCCGCCCACCCGGACATCCTTGACTGCCTGGTTGTTGCCCAGGCTGGATTCGTCCTCGCAGGTGGCTGCCACCTTGATGGAAAAGGTTCCGTTGCTGGTGGGGTGCCAGGGCAGGATAACCATGGCGTAGTCACGTTTGGGAATGATTTCCTCCACGGTTCCACCCGGGAGGAGGGTGTAGGTGCGGCTTCCCCGCTCCTTGATGTAGAATTTGACCTGGGCCAGCGTGTCGTTGTAGCCGATGTTGCGGACGACGACCGTGATGTTGACCGTGTCGTTGGTGGTGGGATGGGAGGGCTCAAATTCCAGGTCGCTCATCCGCACCTGGAGATCGGGAAGGGGAGTAACGGTGATCACAAGAATGTTCCAGTTGTTTTGCCGGTCACTGTCCGGGATGTTTTTTTCCTGGTCGGCATGGGCCCGGATGGTCCAGATGCCCTCGTAGGTGGGGTCTCCATAGGATGCCCGCCAGGTAAAGGTAAGGTCCTTGGTGGCCCCCGCCGCCAGCCCGGACAGGGCCTTGACCATCTTCACGGCATGGACGGAGGCATCTCCCTGGTACAGGGCGAGCGAGATGTTGACCGGGGTGGTGAAAGGCACGGCCTTGCTCCCCTGATTTTTCACGCTCACGGTGATGGCGGTGTCCTTTCCCTCCTTGATGGTGCCCGGGGCGGTGATGGCCACCACGTCCAGATTGGCCGCCGGCTCGACAGTGAGGGATTTGGACCGCACCACCAGGTACCCGGAGCCATCGGCCATGGTCACATCCAGCCGCCAGGTTCCCGGTTTGCTGCTGTTGGTGAACGTGTACAGGCTCTCCAGGTGCCAGGTCCTGCGGTTGGTTCCGTCCTGGGAGGGCATGAATGCGTAACCCAGGTCGTCAATGTATATCAGGTTCTCGCCGCTCTCCACCTTGGCCACCAGCTGTATCTCCACTCCCACCACGGTGCCCGCCCCCGCCTTCCACTGGCTGAGGGTAGCCGCCGGGATGTCATACCGGTGCCAGGCCCCATCCTTGGTCAGGGCGCCCATGCTGATGGACAGAAACTTGTTGGGGCCGCCCTCAATCAGGAGAGTGTATTTCAGCTCGCTCAGGGCGGCGTACTGGTCCACCTTGTACCAGAACCACAGGGAGGGCAGGCGGGAGACGTGCACGCCCTGGGCAATGCTCTGCCGCAACCCCGCCATGTCCGCCGGCTGTACCGGCTGGTCCAGGAACTTGTACTGGCCGGTGTAGTCTCTGAGGCGCAGTTCCACCGCCCGGGAGCCGGTGTGAGAGGCGGCGGAGCCGGCAAAGGAGGCGCTGGCGGTCTGCTCGTTGGAGTAGAACAGGTGAGTGTACTCGCTTCCCCCCTCGAAACCAGCGTCTGGAAGCGGCAGGGAAGAAGTGACAAATTGCCCCTGGGGGGAATAAAGTGTGGCAACGACCTCCCGGGGATGGGCGATGGCACTGACGTTAATCAGGGCGATGGTGTTCATGCCTTCCACCCCGGCTGCGTAGGTATCCCTCACCGAGGCCAGCTCCCCTCGCCATCCGTGAGACTGGTTGCCCATGACGGCGGAGGAGGGGTTGGGGGTCACCTCTATCCAGCAGGAGTCAATATATGCCGATACTTCGCGGGGCGTGGTACCCAGGGTGGTATCGAGGGTCATCACTTTGAAGGAAAGGGTGGGGTTGTAGGAGGTTTTTCCCTCCAGCATGGTGGTCACGTTTTTCCGGAGGGTTATCCAGCCCCCGGTGTTGTGGCCCTTTTCCACCGTCTGACCGTCCAGGGTCATCTCCCACTCTACGCCCTCCCAGTCGGCATTAAAATAAACCTGGGCGTTGAGGAAGTAGCTGGCTCCCTTGCCGCCATCAGGTACTGTGAAGCTCTGGTAGACCCGGGCGTAATACTCGTCCTGCTGCCACAGGAATCCCCTGCGGTGGAGGCGGTAGCAGCGGTCGTCGCCGTCCACCGGGTCGTCTGCGTAGCCCATGCTCCATCCCATGACGTCGCTGGCTCCCGGGACCGGAATGGTGGGCTTGCTGTCATTCCGCCACACCCCAGCCCCAGAATCCTCGAACTCGGCGTTTTTAATGCCGGTGCTTATCTGGTCGAAGGCACCGCTTTTCTGCCCGTTTTCCACGGTGTCCCAGTAGAGATAGTAATGGCGGGCTTCGTGGGGAAGCAGGTCGCCCTGCATCACCCAGGCCAATGTCACGTTGGCCCTGCCCGTGGCGTCATAATCCTGATTGAAAATAATCTCCCGCCCCACCGCCTCCACCGCCTGCCAGGTGTCGTTTATCCGCTCGTAGCGGACCACCCGCACCGAGGCCGGGGAGAAGGTGCGCTGGGAAAATCCCCCGGAGGGCTGATAGGCGGCGATGGTATCCATGAGCCGGGTGAAATCAATGGCGCAGTACACCGTTTTGTCCTTGTAGACATAGCCCTCCCGCTGGCCGAGCATGGTCACGGTCACCGGAACCCGGTAGTGCCAGGCGGGGTTCCACCAGGCGGCTTCCTCGGGCTCCGGGGGGAAGGGGGGATAGACGGGCTGCTTGACGTTCAGCGTACCGCTGCCGATGTTGTTGTCCTCGTTGGTCTCGCTTATCTGCTCGTTAAAATCCACGAAGATAAAAAAGGTGTGATTGCCCACGGGGCGGGCAATCCAGTACAGGGTAACGTCCTTTTCCTCTCCGGCGGCCAGGGATGAGATGGTTAGCTCGTCCACAGGATTGTTGCGGGAATTCACGTAGAGAGCCACCCCGATGTTTTGGGCGGCGGCACTCCCCGCATTTTTGATGGTAAAAGTGATTTTAACCTGGTCGTTTTCCAAAATTTCGTCCGGCGTGACCAGGATGGAATTGGGCACCAAGGTGAGGTCGGGCTTGCCGTCATCGGCGTGGACGACCAGGCCAGCGAGCGTGCTGAAGAGGAGGCACCACAGGACGAGGGCAGCGACCGTCTTGATTCTCACACCGGTAATGCATGATGTCTGCGTCACTTTTATACCCCTTTCCCCTTAAATAAAAATTTGGTTATATAATTTGTGGTAATGGGTCTCTTCTCTGTTGTGCAGCGGTGAAGAACTCCCCCCCTCTGATTCCGGGGGCGGCCGGGTATCGGGCACGTGCTCCCCCCCACCGTGGTGCCAGAAAACAAACAACTGCCGAAAAACTTGCGGGGACCGGCGGTTAAAGCCACCACTAACTACTTAACACCCTCCGGCATTGTAGCACATGGACCGGCGCGGGTATGCCTACTTCTTCGTCCTCGTGGTGGTGGTCGCGGCCGCCCTGGTGTTTCTCTATGTGAGCGGAGAGCGGGGAGAGGCGGGAGCCACCGCAGCTGCCATCGACGATTGGGACCCCACGTGGGACACGGAACTGGTGGTGCGCCTGGACCGCATCCGAAAACTGGACCCCGTCTACGGGGAGGAACCCACCCTGTGGATGGAAATCACCGTGGACGGAACCACGGTCAAAGATATCGGCCCCTGGGGCGGAATCGACGCCTATCCCCGCTGGCGCCACCTGGCAGACGTGGACGACGGCAAGGAAAACGTGAGCATCGAGATACGGCTGTTCGAGGGACAGGGAGAAAACCTGGTGCCCTGCGATGTCGGTCCCCGCTCCGGCATCGATGGAGGACGGGCTCTCCACCTGACCTATTCCCTCCGGGATGGAACCTGGCGCGGCGACGATTACCGGGGAGACCCCTCCGGTTACGGACGGGCGACGGGAGCCGAGGATGGCAACCTGGAAGAAAACGACTACGAGGTATGGTTTTCCGTGTACCAGACCGATGCCGACGGGGACCGGCTGACCTGGTACGAAGAAACCTACGTCTACGGTACCGACCCCCTGGCGAGCGATTACCATGCCGATGGGGACGGCGACGGGATTCCCACCTGGTGGGAGGACCACTGGGGATACCACCCCTACGCCTGGGATGACCACGCCAATCTGGACCCCGACAACGACGGCCTGAACAACCTGGAGGAATACCGGATGGCGGATTACGGGGCGGACCCCTTTCGGCAGGATATTTTCGTGGAGGTGGACTTTATGGAAAACATGCTGCTGGGCACCACCACCCTGCCCGAGTACTCCAAGCAGCAGGTCATCTCCGCCTTTACCCGGCGCAACATGGCCCTGCACATTGACGACGGGCTGATGGGAGGGGGCGGAGAGGTGCTCCCCTACGTGCGGTTTTTCACCCCCGAGCAGCTGGCCCGCTTCTACCGGTCCCATTTTCTGCACTACGGAGAGCAGGAATGGAGAGCGGGCATTTTCCGGTACTGCGTCATCGCCCAGTACGCCCTCCAGGCAGCAAAAGACGTCGCCGGATACTCGTGGTGGCCCACCAACGAGGACAAGTTCAACTGCTTCGTGGTGGCCCAGCGGGTCATCAAGAACTACCGGTGGCTTCCCCAGGCCCGGGCCACGGCCACGGGCAGCCTGTTCATGCACGAACTGGGTCACACCCTGGGCATCTTCTGGCACACCTACCACGGCTGCGACAACATGACCACCATCTATCCCTGGCTCCCGGGATGGAGCGAATACGAAAACTATCTGAGCTGCATGAACTACCGCTATGCCTGGAGCCACATCGACTATTCCGACGGCAGCCACGGACCCGGAGACTTTGACGACTGGAGCCACGTGGACCCGGCCTTTTTCGAGAAGAAGTTCTTTGCCGCCCCACCCATCATCCTGAGCCGGTAAAAACCGATGGCAGCCGGGCAAGGAGACCACGGCGCCAGCCCTGGCTCCGGGATTCAGAAAAAAGAAGAAAAAAGGAAAAGGGGAGAGGGAGCCTACGTCAGTCCCAGCACCAGGGGTCCCAGCACCAGGCCGCTGGCCGTGCTGGATGCGCCACCCACGGTCACCGCGATGTCTGCCCTGCCGATGCCGAAGATGAAACCGCTGCTGATTTCGGCTGTTCCGCCGGCGGGCACGTTCACCGTTCCCGTCTTCTGGCTGCCCACAAACACCGGGCCGTCAAAGACGATGGACCAGGCCGCGTTTTCGGCGTCCACGGTGCCCGAGTTTATCACAGTGGCCTTGAGGCCGAAGCCGCCGGTGATTTCTCCGATGCTGATGATGGGAGCCGGAGGGAATCCCACGTTTTCGTAGTAGATGTCCAGGTTGCCGGCGCTGTTGTCGGCCCACACCACTCTGCCGCCGGAGGTGATGGATGCACAGCGGTAGGCGGCAGCCACCGTTCCCTGGTCGTCATTGACTCGCTCCGGAGTGGTCCAGGTGGCCCCGCCGTCGGTGGTATGGGACACATAGAGGTCGCTGTCGATGGTGAAGATGCAGGTGCCCGATTCTCCGTAGCAGACGACGGAGGGATACATTTCGTCGATGGTGGAGTCTCCGCCCACCAGGCTTTTGCCCCAGGTCTGGCCGGCATCCGAGGAATAGTAGCACACGATGTCCTGCTTGCCGGGAATCAGCTCGTCCTGCTGGGCAACAATCATGACCGTGTTACCCGCAGCGGACACGTCCGGATAGCGGTTGTCCTCGCTTCCCCCGATTATCTGGGTGTCAAACCAGGTGGGATGGCCCGGGTTGTCGGCTGAATCATGGCAGTCTCCGGGTATGAGCACCAGGTTCCAGTTGCCCACGGACTCGTTGTAGTAGTCAAAAACGGCGTAAATGTATCCGTTGCTGTGGTCCACGTCGATGGCCGCGTGCTCGCATCCCTGGAACTCGTCGAAATAGCTGCTCCACTGGCTGCCGTCCTCCTCGTAGTTGTCATAGTTGAATATGGGCATGTTGACCCGCACGTCCCGGGTTCCTGCCACCGTCATGATGCCCCACCACCACTCAATCGGCAGGCCGTCGTAGCCGGCGATGTCGGGGATCAGCCGGTCCCGGTAGGGGTAGCTGCCGGCCCATTCGATGTAGGGCATGCTGTAGGTCTGGGGGTCTGTTATGTCCTCGGCCAGAAATATGTACTGGTTGGCCCCGTCGCCGTTTATGGGGTCCTGGAAGGTGCCGCAGAATTTTCGGGCGGCACCCCGCCAGTCCACGGCAGGGTTCAGCTCTCCGCCCTCGATGTCGTAGGCAACGCCGGCACTCCAGGTCTGCCCGCCGTCGGTGGAATAGCGCCAGGGGATGTCGGAGGTAAAAAAGTCCTGCTGGAAGGTGTAGGCCAGCAGCAGGGTTCCGTCGGAGCCGGCTATGGCTGGACCGAATTCGTCCTCCACGTTGTCCGTCAGTTGGTCACCGGCCGGAAATGCCCGGAGCAACGTGGCTGGCGTAGGAGATTTCTCCAGGGACTCCACGGCCATGATGGTGGGCACCGTCCTGACCTGCACCGAGCTGTCAAATGCGGGTGGCCCGGTGGGGTCACTTTCGTTTTTCACGGGGGCCAGGAAGCCGTTAACCGGTAAAACCAGTAGTGCAGCTACCACTATCGCCCCTATTCCCAGTGTGGTCCTCTTTATGGTCATTTTTTGCCTCCAATGATAAGCCTTTAAACGTATTTAAACTCTTTCCGGACAATTTTTTAAATCTAAAGGACAGCAGGCCGGGACTCACACAGCCTCCAGCCGCATATACAGACTGTTTCCCCGTGGAGCAACGCTGAGGGAGGGATTTGAGCACCTATTTACTAGCATACTTTAAATATTTAAATAAATAAGATAAGAAAAGGTGGCTACTGGAAGATTTCCTCAAACCGCCGTCGATACAATGCCCCTTTGATTCTGTTCTGCACGATAATCTCAATGTTGGGCCTGACGACCTGCTGGAGATGCAATCGTATGGCCTCCCGTGCGAACTCCGACATATCATTGTAGCCGTGGCTGTTGTCCTCCACGAGCTCCTCTACCTCCGCGTAGAGTTCTTTCCTCACATGATGAATGGTGTTACTGTTGATCATAGTAATCAAAGAGTAACTCTTTTACTTATTGGTATAACTTGGATGGAGACTAAGCCAGCCTGCAAAACTATAAAAAAGCTTACTATTTATAACATTGTCATGAGAATGAAAGGCAAACAATTTTCGGCGGTATTGATGATAGGACTATTGGTATGTACCAGTTTTATTTTCACGGTCAACGGTCAAAAAACCCGTACCACTCTTCCTCAGGACTGCTGTAGGGGAGAAAAATTTGAGGCGTTCAATAAGACCTACTTTGTGTTCGGGAAACGTTCGGTCGAGGAGACCTTCTACATGGAAAACGGCACCATGGTCATCGGCTTTGGATTCAAACGTGTCAGTAGATATTTTACCGGCCAAGGTCATATCGAACTGCACGATGAAGAGGAACCCGACTACTATGGGGCAGCAGATACGTGCACGTACTTGTTGGGCGTCATAATTTTGCCGTGGGACTCATGGATAGAGGAAGAGCGTTTCACTCCTGGCCAGCAAACCCTCAAGCTGGACATGTGGGGCTTCGGACGCGTCACCGTCATCATCTACGGACAGCGATAATCGGCAGCATCCAGTATCTGGGAGAACTCTCATTACACGTTACTCAGAGATTGTCTGAAGCGTTTTACCCATTAAGGCACTCCGATTAGGGGATAGGTGGAAGTTCGCTGTCATCTAATCCGATAGCCCAGGCTGCGCCACGGATTATCATCCACTCGGGTTCATCCTGTTTAACATAGTTGCCTCCCCAGTGGTATAAACCTTTGATTAAGGTATTGCTGTCCGTGTCGTTGTTATCTTGTATGTAGCCGTTCGTCCATGTCCAGTCCTCGGGATGCGGCCCGAACACGATGACACTCCCATCTCCAAATGTATCCGCCACGATTGCACCCGAGTCACTCACGTAGGTATCGATATATTCACCAGAAATCTTATCGTAATCCACCAGATAGGGGAAATCCATATTGTCTTCCAGCCAGTCGGCATATTCATCTAAATCGGCGTCGGTTGGATTTGAATAATTATTGATTGCACCCATAGGTGCCGTTGCCGGTAAGGGATTATCATATCTCCATACGTGAAATCGTGTATCGGCGTTTTCCGATATCTCCTGTATCGGATACCGGGCTAGAATATCAGCGTCTCCATCCAATACAAAACCCGGGCCACCATACCACCGTATCGCTACCTGCGGATCCAGATATCCGTTGAAGAATGGATGGCTGGTATCTATGGAATGCAAGTCAACAGATACCCCGAGGGCATTAGTCGGATAGTCTTGGTCGCTGAGATTATAGACGAGATAGGCCGTTTGTCCTACAGATTCGGGTTTGTTCGCCCAGCTTGCGGTCATTGGGTGAGCGAAGTCTTGGATGGCTTTCGCATCAATCAAGCCAAGCGTGCTTTTTTCTATCATTACCTCCATCGGCGTAGTAACATCATCTCCGCCGGTAAGCCCTGAGGATGCGGCAACCGCTCCGCCGCATATCCCAAGGTAGCCCCCGCCGTTGCTCACGAAAGCTCGAATGTTGTTTCTCCATCGGGTCACGTCAAAATTCGGAGCGCAGAACAGATATGGTTGCCCGATACCGGGAATGATGAACAAATCATAATTATTGGTTGCCTCTGACGCATCTCTGAGTATCCCTCCATTAAAACCGCAAATATCGCCAGCTGTGACAATATCAACCGAAAACGAATATTCACAAATATCTGTATTCCAGTTTCCTAGGTGTAAGTCTTCTTTTATTTGATCTGCTGCTTTGACAAACATTACTCCCTGTAGTATAGCCACCGTTATCACTCTGACATCTTTAACAAATATGTCCTTTGAGACAGAGGTGGCTCTACCGTCATCGTCGGTAACCTCAAGTGTCACTTTGTAAGTACCGTAGTTATCCCAAGAATGGCTTGTAGTTGGTGAAGACGTTGAGACCTCGTATACCCCGTTGTTGTCCCAGTCCCATCGGTAGGTGGTAATGGAACCATCTGAATCGCTGCTGGAGCTTGCATCAAATGAGATAACATCGTTGGTGGCGGGGGTATCGGGAGCCCATATGAAATCGGCGACGGGTGCCTCGTTGACGTAGACCGTCAGCGGGTCGGACCAGCCGCTGAGCTCGCCATGCTCGTCCTTCGCCCGCACCGTCACATCATAGGTACCCGGGTTGCTCCAGGCATAGGTGGTATGACAGGTATCTCCAGAATCTAACGGCCCCAGCCAGCCACTATCCTCCCCGTTCCCCCAGGAGAACTTGTAGTAGATGCTATCCCCATTGGGATCAGTCGTCGAGGCCCAATAATGATACCCAGACTTGGCGTTATGCACCAAGAAATCATCAGCATAAAACGTGTGACAACCATCCACCTCAAGATTATAGGTCGGTGCCATCTCGTAAACATTTTCCACTGAAGAAACATTCACGACGCTCCCATCAAGAGAGAGCAGCATGTCACCAACCACGATCTCTCCAGCCGGGAGCCAGCCATCGTTGACATACATGAAATGATTCGGCGTAACCCTCAGCCGGTCGTTTATCTTGACATAGTACTCCTCCATCTCCATCGCGGGATGCCTGAACACCTCGGTGACCGTTCCGTTGACCACGATGCCATCCCGGTATGCAGCGACTTCGTCGCCCACCTTTACCAGCTGTATGGGCGTTGTGGAGCCGTTTGCCAATGTCACCTGCGTCCCCGAAAGTAGGCATGCCGGAGCCGCTGTGAGATTGGTACACCCAGAAGGAGCATCAGGCGTATTAGGAGGACTGTTAGTCGAGGGATTGGTGATAGGGTCTGCCATATCAGAATCATTCTGCTTGGCGTTGTGCACCAGGACGCCGTCCGCGAAGAAGACGTGGTAGCCGTCCACCTCCAAGTTGTAGGTCGGCGCCTGCTCCACGACCGGGCGCGGGACGAAGCCCACCGCAACCATGACCGCAAGGGTAAATGCATCTACTGCAGCCGGCGGGACGTCTGCCACGAACGGCTGGCCTAGCCCGCTCTTTTAGCTCCAGTCGTATGGCTCGTCTGCCGGGTTCTCGTCATACATGCGCCAAGGAATATTAATTGAAAAGACCAACCATTGAACGTGAATCTGGACATACCCTTCCACCGGGTAAGGGCTCTCGCCGGACCAGTCGCCCCAATAGTTGCCATCCCATGTGTTGCCGAGAATACGTGGCTGTATCGGCTCAGCGAGCGATATAACGAGGGAAAACCATGCATTTTTGGTATTACTAATAAGATTATTGTTCGATATCACGTTGTTTCGGCTACCGGTTAAAAGCATGACGCCCATCTCGTTGTCCCGTATCAAATTATTCTCCACCAGATTGTTTTTATTCTTGGTGCGATACTGATACCAATTGCTCTCAAGAGAAATCCCCCATTGATTGTCATACAGCTCGTTTTCCTTGATAGTGCAGTTGGAACAATCCGTCAGCATCATCCCTCCATAATAATGGCTATAGATGGTGTTGCTTAGTAGGTTTAAACGAGTGGCCAACATTGCAGTAAACCCATATTGAGCATTCTTATGAATATCGTTATGCGAGATGATGCAATCAGTGCAGCTATCTGCCCGCATCCCCTGGACATTATTCGTGGCCGTATTGTTTATGATTATACTATCCGTTTCAGCCCAGCACGAAAAACCGTCCCCGTTATCCCGTGCCATATTGTAGGCAATTGTATTGTTATTGCCGTGAGATGTAGATAGCCCAATATGGTGTCCATTAAGAAACATATTATTGCGGATATCATTACGAGAGCCTCCATCGATATGACAAGCAGCCTGACCATACAGGAAGGTATTGTTCTCTATGATGCTGTTATTGGTTTGTAACAGACAGGCATTCGGGTCTAAGTCTTTAAAGTCTGGATTGCTCAAAACAGTAAATCCTTTAAACACGCAGGAATCAGCTGAAATGACAATCGTATGATTGTAGCCCGAGCCATTGATTGACGGCACCACGCCATCGTCCTCAATACCGATAAGCCGGAGAGACTTATCAACAATAATATTCTCCTTATATACTCCAGGATACACAAAAATTATCCAGCCATCCGCTGCATCATCAATAGCAGTTTGGATTGTTGTATAGTTCCCTAGGCCAGACCCACCAACATATAAAATATTGCCGCATCGCAGAGCCAGAGATGTTTTACCGTTATCATACCGAAATGTTTCTACTGCCCTAACTGGAAAAAAGGATGTTAAAAACAGAATAAGTATGGTAAATAACGCTAATCTTTTTTTCATAATCTTATACACCAACTCCGTAATAAAAGTCTTTTGCAAAAAGAAAGAAAAAGAGATGTAACGGATACATGTTAGTATCAGAGTTGTTGCTCTACCATCCACATTGCACTTTCCCCAATGAGATATCGCGTATTTACAGGTGGTTCATCTTCCTCGTCAAATATTCCATCGTTGTTTACATCGCAACAATAAGAATAATTTTTGTATTTTTCACCTTCTATAATTTCACCGCTTCCCCACTGCCACGTTTTCAGTTCAGGATGAGCGCCGAAAATGAGTACATTTCCATTTCCATAAGGGGCCTGCAAAGATGCATACTCATCCTCTAAATGGGTTGTTACATTCCAAACCACACCATCAATTTTATCATGTAAATCAGTGGTTGGCTCATCAGGACTCGGTTCCCTGTAATATTTTGCAATAGGAGTAACGCCATTGCCTGGATTTTCGTACCATCTTCCTCCCCAATACCGCAAAGTAATGATCTCTCCATTGTAAGCAGAAAGAGAAGCCGGGAGATTATCATTAAATTTATGCTCGAGTGGGATGCCACCCCAATCGCTGATTCCTGTCCCATCAAATTGGCCCTCATCATATAATTGTGTTTTACGGACATATCTCGAGTTGCCTTTATACCAAGGCTCCGTAAAAGCAGTAGCGTCTACCATCTCTAAAAGAAATGTGGTGTTATAACTATCAATAGTGGTAGTTCCATCCTGTGAATAATAATATTTCATTTCTGTACATGCCATGGTGCCACCACCACAAGTTCCGATGTATCCGCCACCATTAGCAACAAAACTTGTCACCTCGTCTCGGTACACATTATGATTCGGGAAATGCACTGCTTGGTCAAACCAATAATTATCGTTTCCAGGAGCAATAAACAGTTTGTATTTTGGCTCGCCGTTGCCTAAGGTCTGACTCAAGATTCTCTTGCCATCGTCAACGATGTCGCCCCAGTCCACGATGGCAGGTTTAAATTTATAGGTATCCCCATTATAATCCCATTCGCCACATTCTTCCAGCGCCAACTTCATTCCGCAGGTAACTGTATTTTTCCATATCTCAGAAGTCCCTGCAGGCTCTAAATGGCTAACATTATAGATAGCTACGTACATTGCTCCTGTTATAGAAAGTGTTTCAGATTTGGAGGCACTCGCTCCATCATCATCCTCTATTGTAAGAGTAACAGTGTAGGTCCCAGCAGAATCATACTTATGGGTAGGACTGATACCACTGCCATAATGGCCATCGCCAAAGTCCCAATTTCGGCTAACGATGGTTCCGTCATCGCTTGAGCAATCGCTGAAATAAATATATGAATCGGTGTCCATTGCCGCCGCCGTGTATGTGAAATCGGCGACGGGTGCCTCGTTGACATGGACAGTCAACGCGGGCGACCAGCCACTGAGCTCGCCATGCTCGTCCTTCGCACGCACCGTCACATCATAGGTGCCCGAGGTGCTCCAGACGTAAGAGGTGCCACGGGTGGCACCGGAGCTAAAAGGACCCAGCCAGCCCGAGTATTCACCGTTGCCCCAGGAAAACTTGTAATAGACGTCATCGCCATCGGGATCCGTGGCCGACGCCGTATACATGTATCCCACCTTGGCGAAGTTATGCACTAGCACGTCATCGGCGTAAAACGTGTGGCAGCTCTCAATCTCCAAGTTATACGTAGGCGCCCGCTCATACACGGCCTCCACCTCAGTAACTGGAATAGCAGTACCATTGAGGCTGAGTAATTCATCACCCACCATCACTTCACTCGCTGGCATCCATCCGCCGTTGACATACATGAAGTGATTGGGAGTCACCCTGAGTCGATTGTTGATTATGACGTAGTGGTCGGGCATCTCAGCCGAAGAATGCTCCAGCACCTCGGTGACCGTGCCATTGACTACACTGCCACCGTCACAGGAGACCACCCTGTCACCCACTTCCACCAATTGAATACTCTTCTTCGAGCCATCCGCCATCACTACCTGGGTTCCCGGTAAAAGACAAGCCGGATCTGCCGTGGTCTCGGTACACCCAGAAGGAGCATCAGGCGTATTAGGAGGACTGTTAGTCGAGGGATTGGTGATAGGGTCTGCCATATCAGAATCATTCTGCTTGGCGTTGTGCACCAGGACGCCGTCCGCGAAGAAGACGTGGTAGCCGTCCACCTCCAAGTTGTAGGTCGGCGCCTGCTCCTCGACTCGGGCTAGCTGCCAGACCACCACTGCGCCGCCGTCCACGCCCAGCAGCTCGTCACCAATCGACACGTTCCGGGCGGGCTGCCAGTCGCCGTTGACATACATGATATGGTCAGGGGTCACCCTGAGCCGGTCATTTATCTTGAGGTATTCATCGATCGAGGCCGATGAATGCTCAAACACCGCCGATACCTCGGCAGAAACCATGGAGCCATCATCGTAGGACTGTACCATGTCTCCTGGGTTTACCAGCTGAATGGATTTCTCAGAGCCATCCACCATCGCAACATGTGTTCCCGATAGAAAACAAGCGCCATCATCACCATCATCGATGGGCTCCTCGGGATCCGCCGTCGCACCTTCCACGTCAAACGGAAGAACAGGCATCAATACGCCGCCAACCATCACCACGATAACCAAAAAAGTTTTTAATTTTTGATTCATGTACTTTACTAAATGGTATTATATACTTAAATTTTACTCAAATCATGCTGTGTTGAATAAACCATACTAGTTTATATTCTCTGAAAGCCATCCCTCCGGAGGAGGGAAGCGGGATGTCAGAGAAGAGAAACTGGCGGGGGTATAACGACCAACTGGTCCGGCGAGGCGAGTTCTATATATCGCTGGATTTTGTTGACCACTGGGACGAGGAGGTAGCCCGGATGAATGAGGGGAAACGGGGGCGGCCCTTCAAGTTTCCGGAGCGGCTGATGGAGTTTCTGGCGTTTTTACATGTCGCGTTCCTGCCCTA